>Ga0214473_10001958_pt1 | contig 26048 bp, 13 predicted proteins | sample RVTome_7_FD_203509 | JGI IMG/M metagenome (GOLD analysis project Ga0214473, IMG submission 203509) | Soil microbial communities from uranium-contaminated site in the Upper Colorado River Basin, Wyoming, United States - RVT98D197 | ecosystem: Environmental > Terrestrial > Soil > Contaminated >...
GGTGGACTATGTGGGGGTTTGCGACCCCGACACGCTAGAGCCCCTGGAGCAGATCACCGGAAAGGCCGTGGCCGTCGTCGCCGCCAGATTCGGCACCACACGCCTCATCGACAACGCACTCCTCGACCCCTAGCTCTCCCGAGGCAATTAGGCAACCCCGCGGGACGCGGGGCAATCAGGGGTTCCCAGTTGCCCGATTGCCCAATTGCCAGATCGCCCAATTGCCCGATTGCCAAGTCGCCAGATTGCCAAATCGCCGGATCGCCTGATTGCCAAGCGTCTGATGTCGGAGAACCAAATCCAGCATCGAAGGGGTAAGGCCGTCAGCGTCAAAAGTATACAAAGTATCCCTCGTCCCCTATCATGTCCCTCGGGCAGCGCTTGGGTGTTGCGCATTCAGTTCCTCCCCGCTCCCAACCGCCCCCCGCCCGCTGCTCCTGACTCTTCGCTCTTTGCGCTTTGCTCTCCGTCTCCTCGTTTCCCCGTTTCAGCTCCTCCGCCCCTCTGGTCAAGAGGCTGCCGCCTGCCCGCTGCCCCTCGGCTCTCGGATCGCGGCTCTAGGCTCACCAGTTCCCCTTGTCCCCGTGTCCCCTTGTCTCCGTTTCCCCGGTTCCCCGTTTCAGCTCCTCTGCTCCTCGGCACCTCTGCCCCTCAGCCCAAGAGACCGCCTGCTGCCAGTTGCCCGCTGCCCGCTGCCAGCTTCCCTACGTCTGCCTGCGCTTCCCTTCTCACGACAAACCTTGCGCACAGCCGCAGGCTTTGTTATAAAGAGGCCGTTCTCGGGCCGCTGACCCCCGGACGGAGGAGGGACACCACGCCGTGGGGCCCATTCCGTTCCCTGGCCCCCGACCCCAGCTTGTGAGTCGCCCCGTTTGGCGGAGACCTTGGAAAGCCAGAACTGGGAGGAGAGATGTCCACAACCCACGCCGATTCTCTTCTCCGAGAATCGGCGTTTGCTTTCTCCGGGCTGGATCGCTATCGGCTTTCGCTGTCGGAAATCGCGGCCAGTGGCCGGGCGAGAGTCGGCGTTTGGTATTGAGGGGATGAATCGCTGTCGGAAATCGCCCCGTGGAGGGAGTCATGCACGAACCCTGCGCCGATTCTCTTCCGAGGATCGGCGCTTGTGGTTTTTGCGCATTACTATCCCACCCACATTTGGCCCTGACTAGGACAAGCATCTGATGATCCCTGCTGCTGGCCAGATGGTGATGGTTCGCAATCGCCCGGGCGTGGTGAGGGATGTGGTCGCCTATGGCGGCAACGGCTCGGGTGGGGCGCTGCATTTGGTGGAGGTGGAGTACATCGACGGGTGGGGGCATCCGGGGCAGGAGTCGGTGCTGTGGGAACGGGAGGTGGCGCCGCGGATCGTGTCGCGGCTAGCCTTGCCGTCCATCGAGACGCCCGGCTCGCGGCCAGATGCGCCCGACCGATTCGCCGCCTATCTGGATGCCGTGCGTTGGTCCTGCACGGCTCGCCTTCCGGGAGCGCCGGGGCAGGCCCCATGGTTGTTCTCCCCCTGGCACAGCGCCGTCCAGGTGGAGGACTACCAGCTCTACCCGGTGCTGAAGGCCCTGCTCATGCCGCGGGTGAACCTGCTCCTGGCAGACGACGTCGGCCTCGGGAAGACCATCGAGGCCGGTCTGATCCTGACGGAGCTCATCGCCCGGCGGCGGGTCCGCCGCATCCTGGTCGTCTGTCCGGCCGCCCTGCAACAGCAGTGGCACGACGAGTTGCTGGAGAAGTTCGGGCTGGAGTGTCCGGTCATGGATCGGGCCGAGGCCTTCCGGATCCAGCGCGAGCTGGGGATGGATGCCAACCCGTGGACGGTCACCCCCCGTGCCATCACCTCGATGGACTACCTGCGACAGCAGGACGTGATCGAGAGCTTCCTGGCCTCGACCCGCCGCCTGGGCCGGCCGAACGGCACGGACCTCGCCTGGGATGTCCTGGTGGTGGACGAGGCTCACAACCTGGCGCCGGCCTCGTTCGGTGACGACTCGCTCCGCACCCGGATGCTGCGAGAGCTGATCCCTCACTTCGAGCATCGGCTATTCCTGACGGCCACCCCGCACAACGGGTACACGCTCTCCTTCAGCGGCCTCTTGGAGCTCTTGGATCCGGTGCGGTTCTCCCAGACGACGACCTTGACCGATGCGGAGCACCGGCAGATCCAGACAGTCATGGTGCGCCGTTTGAAGTCTGAGCTGAACGCGGGGACCTCGCCGCCCCGGTTCCCTGTCCGGACGGTCGAAAGCATCCCACTGCGGCTGGCGGGCGAGGAGCGGGCCCTCTACGACGCGCTCCGCGTTTACCGGGAGGCGGGTCTCGCCCTCATCGCTGGCCGCCCCCGCCGCGAGCGAAACCTGGGCCGGTTCGTCTTCTCCCTGCTCACCAAGCGCCTCCTCTCGTCGAGTTATGCATTCGCCCGGACCTGGTGGGAGCACGTGGAGGGCTTCACCCTGCCCGAGAAAAGCCTGGAGCTGGCCGACCTGGCCCGGGAGCGGGCCGAAGAGCCCGTGGTCGACGATACCGAAAAGGACGACCGTGAGGCGGATGCCGCCCGCCAGGGTGCCGCGTGGCTGTCCCTCTTCGGCGACCGCTTGACTGGAAGCCGGGAGGCGGTGGGGGCGGCGCTGTCACGTCTCGGCTGGACGCCCGAGAGGATGCAGGACCCCTTCCGGCCCAAAGCGCCTAGACCGCCCGACGCCAAGTGGGAGGCGCTCACGGCCTGGCTCGACCAGCGCTTGCGCGCCGAGGGGCGGCTCCGGAATGACGAGCGCGTGATCCTGTTCACCGAGTACAAGGACACGCTCGCGTATCTCCTCTGGCGCCTTCGTGGGGCCGGCTTCGATCGTCCGGTCCTCCAAGAGCTCTACGGCGGGGCCCCGCTGGAAGAGCGCGAGCTGGTCAAGGCTGCCTTCAACGACCCGGAAAGCCCGCTCCGGATCCTCCTGGCCACCGACGCCGCCTCGGAGGGTCTGAACCTGCAAACCTCCTGTCGCTACGTCATCCACCAGGAGATCCCCTGGAACCCCATGCGCCTGGAGCAGCGGAACGGCCGGGTGGACCGGCACAACCAGGCGCGGGACGTGTTCGTGTTCCATTTCCACACGGACGAGGAGGCCGACCTCCAGTTCCTGTCGCGCGTCGCCCACAAGGTCGAGACCGTACGGGAGGACCTGGGCAGCGCCGGGCAGGTCATTGACCAGGCCGTGCTGGAGCATTTCACCGGGGGGCGGCTTGGCCCAGAGGAGCTGGACCTCCGGATCGGCCGGATCCTCCAGGTCTCGCCTGAGCGTCAGGATCTGGGGGCGCGGGATGCCGGGCGGGAGGATGCCTATCGCCAGGCGATGGCGGGTCTCCGGGAGGTCGAGGCCTCCCTTGGCCTTTCGCCAGCCGGTCTGGCCCGTCTCCTCAGGCAGGCCCTGGCGATGGACGGAGGTCAGCTTGTCGAGACCGGAGAGCCGGGCGTCTATCACATCCGGGCACCGATGTCCTGGAAGGCGCTCGTGGACGACACGCTCCGCGTCCGGAAGGGGGATCTCAAGGGCAGCCTACCCAAGGTGACGTTCGACGCCGCCCGACTGGAGACGGTGGAGCACGGGCGCCGGGTCTTCCGCCCTCGAAAAGACACCGTGCTCCTGCGGCTCGGGCATCCGGTGATGCGGCGTGCCCTGGGGGCCCTGCGGCGGCGGATGTGGGATGACGGCGGCCGGGGAGGGCTGACACGCTGGACGGTCCAGTCGGGCGCACTTCCCGACGGGGTGCAGGCGGCCGTGTTCGTCCACGTCCTCCTGACGGCCACCAATGCGCTCCGCGAGACGGCCCATGCCGAGGTGATTCCGCTAGGCTTTGCGATCACAGGCAGCGCATTCCCGCCCCTGGACGCGGACCCAGGTCACGAATTGTCTTTTGCGGACGGACGGGTCCTACCCGAGGGGCGCCTCGCCGGCCTCGTGCCGGATCTCCAATCCTCCTGGCTGGACCAGCGGGAGCGGGTCGAGGAAGCACTCGTTGCGCTTCAGAGTGGGCGCACCGCCGAGATTACTGACCGGCTGGCGACCACACTCAAGGAGGAAACAGCCCGAGAGCGGGAGAAGTTCGCCGCCCGGAAGAAAGAGCTCCAGAATCAGCGGCTCCCGAAAGCGATCGAGAAACTGCGGCAGGCAGTGGAGCGGGACGAGAGCAGGCTGATCCAGAGCCCATTCCTGTTCCGGGAGATGCAGGAAGCCGAGGAGAAGCGCATCCGCGAGGTGCACTGGGAGGTCCACCGGTCCCATCAGGATCAGCTCCTGGCCTACCTTGACCGGGAAGAGGCGCGCATCCTGTCGAAGGTCCTCCCCGCCCGCCACAGGCTGGCCCGGGTGGATGTCCAGCCGGTCGCGGTGGAATGGCGGGTCGCCGAGGGGGGACCGCGATGAGCGCGCAGGTCCGGGAAGGGCACGCCTGGTGGGCCGCCCTGCGGCACGGCGGCCTCTTGCTCTCGCCGGTGGTCCTCGACGAGTGGTTACCCGGCGGTCTGCCCGCGCTGGACGATCGGCCCTACCGGCGCCTTCGGGATCGGTTCACGGCGTTCCAGGCCAAGACGGCCGGAGACGGCCACGGGGCGGCCGTCCACGAATGGCTGGACGCCCTCCTGGAGGAGTTCCTGGGTCACCCGAAGGAGCGATGGAAAAAGGGAGCCGACATCCCGGAGAAGGTAACGGCCACCAGCGTCACCGGGCAACGACTCCGTCCGCACCGGGTCCTGCTGGGCGAATCGGGTGCCCCGAGCGTTCTGGTGGCGGTGGACGACTCGCCCCGCGTCGGCCTCCATCGCGGTCGGCGGGCGCACGCGCGGTTCGTGGAGCTGCTGCGCCTCACGGGTCATCGGCTGGGCCTCCTCACGAACGGCCGGCAGTTCCGCCTCTGCTATGCCGGGCTGGATCACGATGCCTGGTGCGAGTGGGAGGCCGAGGTGTGGTTTGCGGAAGGGGAGACCCGCGGCCAGCTCCAGGGGCTGATCGCCCTCCTTGGCCCCGACGCCTTGCGCGTCTTCAACGGAACGCCGAGACTCCACGCGGCCGTGGAATCCTCCCGGTCCCGCCAGGGCGAGCTGTCCCAGGTCCTCGGCGATCAGGTGCGCCGGGCGGTAGAACTTCTGGTGAACGGGCTCGACGCCGCCGCCCGGAACGATGCCGGATTCCTCGAATCCCTCTACCAAAACCCGTCGGGCGCCCGCCTCTCCGAGAAGGATGCGCTTGCCGCCATCTACCAGGCGGCCACGCGCCTGGTGATGCGCCTGGTCGTCACGTTCTTCGCCGAGGCGCGGGACCTCTTGCCCAGAAGCCAGCCGATCTATGAGGAGGCGTACGGGGTCGAGGGCCTGTTCGCCCAACTGGAGTCGGCCGCGAGGCACGAGGGGCTCCGCGGGTTGGAAGGCCAGCGGGGCGCCTGGCCGCGCATCCTGGGCCTCTTCCGGCTGATCCACGGAGGGTCCCACCACGAGGCGCTCCCCGTTCCCGCGTATGGCGGGACCCTGTTCCGGGCGGGAGATGTTTCGGCTTCTGATCCGGTCCTGCGCTCCCTGGCCCTCTTCGAGGACGCTCGGGTGGACCTGTCGGATCGGGCCGTCCTGGAACTATTGCGCCTCCTCAAGATCGGACGGATCCGGGTCCGGCGGGGGACGGCCAGCGCGTGGGTGGCGGGGCCGGTGGACTTCTCGGATCTTCGGACCGAGTATATCGGCATCATGTACGAGGGCCTGCTGGACTACGAGCTGAAGCGGGTCTCGGCCGAGTCGCCCATGCTCATCCTGGGCCTCGGCAAGGAGCCGGTCCTACCCCTGAACCTCCTCGAAGGGCTCTCCGACCGCGACCTCAAGGATCTGATCGAGAAGCTGGCCAAGGAGAAGGACTCTGGTCCGGCGCCAGAGGAGGGCGGCGAAGACGCCGAGGACGAGGAGCCGGAGGCTGAGCCGGCTGCCGAGGAAGAGCCGGTTGATGTAGCTGCGGAGGGAGAGGCCGAAGAGCCGACGGAGGCCTCGGACGCGGAGACAGTCCTTGGCAACCGGGCCATGGCCTGGGCGATGCAGGCCGTGGAAGTTGGCGGCCTCATCCGTCGCCATCGCGGGAAGAAGGCAGACCAGGAGGCGTTCGACCGGCAGAAGGCGGCTCGGGCGCGGAACCTGCTCCGGCGCGTCCTGGCCCCCGCCGAGATGTATCTGGTCCGCTGGGGTGGGACGCGGAAGGGCGCCGGCGCTTTCTACACACGGCCGCAGCTTGCCGTCCCGACCACACACCGGACGCTGGAGCCGCTCGTCTACGAGACGGTGGATGGGGTCCGGAAACCGCGCACCCCAGAGGAAGTCCTGGCCCTCAAGGTCTGCGACCTGGCCATGGGCTCGGCCTCGTTCCTGATCGCGGCGCTTCGCTACCTGACCGAGGCACTGTACGAGTCTCTCCTCGCGCACGGCCGGATTACGGGGCGGAAGGACGAGAGCGTCGTCAGCCTGCCGTTCGGCGGCAAGGCTACGGGCAAACTGAGCGAAGAGCTGATTCCCGTTCCGCCCGACGACGAGCGCTTCGAGCGGTTGCTCAAGGCGAGGCTCAAGCGCTACGTCGTGGAGCGGTGCTTGTACGGCGTGGACATCAACCCGCTGGCCGTGGAGCTTGCCCGGCTGTCCCTCTGGGTCGAGACGATGGATCGGGAACTGCCGTTCGAGTTCCTGGATCACCGCCTGAAGGTGGGGAATTCGCTGGTCGGCTGCTGGTTCGATCGGTTCCAGGACTACCCTGCGCTCGCCTGGGATCGCGAAGGCGGCGATGGGCCCAAGGGCGCCATTACCAAGCGAATCAAGAACATCCTGAACACGAAGGTGAAGCCGGAGCTTCGTAGCATCCTGGAGCGGCGTGGCGCCCAATTGCCCATCACGTTCGGCGGGGAGCAGCACACGGCGGCGGAGGTTCAAGAGGCGAACCTCGAAACCTTCCGACGCCTGGAAGCGATTCCGATCACCGAGATCGGCGAGCGGGAACGGATCTACCGCGAGGAGATCCAGGGGAGCGCGGAGATCAAGGCGCTGAGGCAGGCCTTTGACCGTTGGTGCGCTGTCTGGTTCTGGCCAGTGGGCGACGAGAACGCGCCTCTCCTGCTACCTTCGAATTTCACCAGCGACGATCCCGCGATCAGTCAGAGCGTCGGGAGGCTTCGCGAGCGTCACCAGTTCTTCCATTGGGAGCTGGAGTTCCCGGATGTCTTTGTCCGCGAGTCGCCAGGGTTCGATGCTCTCCTCGGCAACCCGCCGTGGGACATCCAGAAGCCGAGCAGCAGTGACTTCTTCTCAAACTACGATCCGATCTACAGGTCGTATGGGAAGCAGGAAGCCTTGAGTCATCAACAGCGCCTCTTCGAGGAAGGCCCCACCATCGAGATGGAATGGCTACGGTACGTCGGCGACTTCAAAGGCATGGGGAACTGGGTGCGAAGCGCTGCCGACCCGTTCGACGTAAGCCTGGCGAGGGGAGGGGAAGGCGAGGAGCTGAAACGGGTTTGGAAGAATGTCCGGACGGGTCGCAAGGGATACGCCGGCACCGATTATCCGTTCCGGCATCAGGGTTCAGCGGACATCAACAGCTACAAACTTTTCTTGGAGACGGCCCACTACGCATTGCGGGCTGGTGGACGGCTTGGGTTTCTGGTGCCATCGGGTGTCTATACGGACAAAGGCACAACGGATCTCCGACGACTTTTCCTTGACCGATGTCGGTGGGAGTGGCTGTTCGGGATGATCAACTGGAAGAAAGTATTTGCCTCGATCTATTACCGCTTCAAGTTCTGTCCATTGATCATCGAGAAGGGCGGAACGACCGAGGCCGTCCGGTGTGCATTCACCCGATATGAAGTGGGCGATTGGGAGTCCAGCGATCCGCCCTACGTGTGGATACCGAGAAGCAGTGTGGTGCGATTCAGCCCGAATACATTGTCCTTCATGGAGTTCAAGTCCAAGCGCGAGATGGAGATCTGCGAGAAGATCTACGCAAACCATCCACTCTTGGGAGAGAAGAACGAAGGTTGCTGGAACGTCGAATTCGGCACCGAATTTCACATGACCAACGACTCCAAGCTGTTCCCGCCGCGGCCTGAGTGGGATAAGAAGGGGTATCGCCCCGATGAGTACGGGCGATGGATTGGCCCGGACGGCGACGTGGCGCTTCCGCTCTACGAAGGCCGGATGATCGGCCAGTTCGATTTCAGCCAGAAGGGTTGGGTCTCTGGCAAAGGCCGGACAGCCAAGTGGCGGGAGATCCCCTTCGACCAGAAAGTGCTTGAGCCGCAGTACCTGATGGCCCAGACAACCTACCTCGAAAGCGACAAAGCGGTCCGCGGGTACAAGGTCGGCTTCATGGACGTCACCTCAGCCACCAACGCTCGGACGATGATCGCGACAGTTCTCTCTGGAGAGCCGTGTGGCAATAAGGTCCCAGTCTTGCGACCAGAATCTCGCTCCAGCTTGCCGTCATGCCTCGCCTTGGCAGCTATTCTCAACTCATTCGCATATGACTTCGTGATCCGACGACGTTGCGGAGGCCTGACCCTCAATTGGTTCATCATCGAAGCAACCCCGTTGCCCTCCATCAGTGATGCGCCAGTGAACAGATTCCTTGAGCTTCAGGCGGCGCGACTGGCCCTCGTGCATCGCAGGTTTGCCGGTGAGTGGTTGCGCGTGCGCGGGGCGAATCCGGGTGTGGCCGAGAAGGTTTGGATGACTCATTGGGCGATCACTGGCAACGAACGACTCCGGACGCGCTGCATGATCGAGGCGGTTGTCGCCGAGCTCTACGGCCTTTCCCTGGAGGACATGCAGTTCATCTTGACCATCGACGAGAGAGACCCGATCGGCTTCTGGCGCGTTGACCAGGACCTGCCGGAAGAGCAGCGGTTGACCTCCCTCACCTTGAAGGCTTTCGAGCACTTAAAACAGGTGGGGCTGGACGAGTTCTGGCGGCAGGACTGGGAGCTTCCCGACTACGCCCGCACCTTCGACCGCCCCGGCGTCAAGTCCTGGACCCCCACCGAAGACTGGTCCGACTGCGAACGCCACGCCCGTAACATCCTTGGCGAGGAGGGCTATACCCGCTTCATGGCCAACCTTTCTGGGCAGGAGTCCGAGCAAGCTGCGAAGCCAGTCGAGCACGTCGCTGAGCAGCCCCCGCCTTATGGTACTGCTGCTCCGGGCGCTCAGCGTCGCCTCTTCCCCGGCGAGCCAACTCTTTTCGACGACCCCATGGAAGATCCTCCTTCGAAGCGGAGGAATAGCTGATGAGAATTGACGATCCCGGCAAGGGCTCAGTCGGACAAGCCATCTACTGGTTCATGGTGCGTTTTGGTGACTCAGTGGCGGCAATCCTGCTCATATAGAACAAAGAGGTGATCGATGATGAGCAGTACGATGACACACGACCCCCTACGGGCGGCGCTGGAATTCCGGGAACAGCTGGCCTCAGACAAGCGACGTTTAGCGTTTTTCCTTGGAGCTGGGACCTCGATGGCTGTCGGTGTTCCAGGAATAGATGGTTTGACCGGAAAGGTGGCAGATTCCCTCCTCGACCCGTTGAAATCACAATTCGCGCTTGTCAGATCGCGTCTTCAGGGAAGGGCAAATGTTGAGGATGTTCTGAACCGGATTCGATTGTGTCGGGAGCTTCTCGAAGGAAGCAAAGACGGACCGCAAGACGGTTTGACCGGAGTAGATGCTAAGAAGCTCGATGCGGCGATCTGTGGGGAGATTTACAAGATCATGCGAGCTGATCCGCCACAGGGAATGAAGCCTCACGTGACCTTTGCTCAATGGCTTCACGCACTGCATGCCAGCCGTGAATGCCCGGTGGAAATCTTTACCACGAACTATGACCTGCTCCTCGAAAGAGCGATGGAGGAGGTCGGGTTACCATTCTTTGATGGATTCATCGGCTCAGTGGCACCGTTCTTTGCGCCGGAGTCTGTTGAGGCGGACGGAACAAAGGGAAGTGACATTGTTTATCCTCCAAGAGCCTGGACGCGCTTGTGGAAGGTTCATGGATCAATCGGATGGCACCTTACGAAAGAGGCTGTCGGAGGTAAGACAAGAATTACCCGTCTGACCGATCGGGCACCGCAACCGGGTGAAGAGTTGATGATTTTTCCTTCCCGAGAGAAGTACGCGGATTCCCGTAAGCTTCCGTTTCTCACATACCAAGATAGACTGCGCAGGCTCATTTCATCGGGTGAAGCCTTGCTGGTGGTTGCTGGTTATAGCTTTTCCGATGAACATCTGAACGAGATTCTCTTCCAGGGCCTGCGGGCAAATGTGCGACTGGCCATCACGGTCCTGGCATATGGCCTTCCAGGCGGTACTGGTGAGGCAGGGGATCGTAAGACACCACACGATATGCTTGCGTACGGTGAGAGGTACCGAAATCTGACTGTCTACGGTCCGGATAAAGCACGCATTGGGGGCATGCTAGGAGATTGGACCGAGCCATCGCGAAAACGAAAGGATAACGAAGCATGGCCTTTCTGGGATGAGGCGCGGAAGCAATTCGCGCTCGGCGATTTCAATGCGCTTGCTTCGTACCTTGAAGAGTTCATAGGCATCTCTACACGAACAGACCGAACGCAGGGGCAACCCCCGGAAACGCCTTCGGGCACAGTGGGTATGCGCTCATGAGAAGTGAGGTCACGTTTCTAGGGCTCGTGCGACGTGTGGTTGGAGCGAAGATCTTTGTAGAGGTGTCGTCGGAGATCCCATCGGCCAACCCAATTATCCACGGTCGAGTACATCGCCTCGGACAGATTGGATCGTTTGTTCGAATCCCTCTTGGCTTTCTCAATCTTTACGGCATCATTTCGATGGTTGGGGCCTCGGAGCCTCCGGACATAGATGAGGCCGGGGTCCCTCTCTTGGGAGGACAGCGCTGGATAGAGATCCAATTGGTTGGAGAGTCCTATGGGCGCGAAGGATTCCAGCGCGGGATTAGCGTCTTTCCGACTCTCGATGACGAAGTGCATATTGTGACCGAGGAGGACTTGGCGGTCATATATGGCACCTCCGGCCTCTCGATGGTTGAAATCGGGTCCCATTCGGCGTCGGAGAGCCTCAAGGCATGTGTGGATCTAGACAAGATCGTCACCCGGCATGCGGCCATCATTGGATCCACTGGCAGCGGAAAGTCCAATACAGTCGCGGGACTACTCAGGGCGCTTACGAGTGGCGCTTTCCCGAGTGCTCGGGTCGTGGTGATCGATCCTCACGGGGAATACGGTGCGGCCTTACAGGGGCGGGCGCGGGTCTTTTCCATTGGCGACCCGCGATACCCCCTCGTTGTTCCGTACTGGGCGTTGTCCTTTGATGAGCTGGCTTGGTTCCTGGTAGATCGCCGTACCGCATCGGAATCCCTCCAGGATACATCTCTCCGGGATAAGATCTTTGAAGAGAAGTGTGTGCAGTGTTCACAGCTTGCCGCTGGCGCTATTTCCCCTGATGAGATCACCGTGGATTCTCCGGTTCCCTTTTCGATTCGCGGCGTGTGGTACTTCTTTGATCGAAAGGAGCGTTCAACTTACCAGGATATGGGTAGAACGCAGGAGGCGCTCGTAAGGGAGGGAGACCCGAACACTCTGACTCCAGCTCAGTTCCAGCCTCCCGGCGCCGGTAGCAGTGCTCCTTTCAAGCCAACTACTTCATTGAACATGAGCTCACACTTGAGCAAGATCGTTGCTCGTCTCAAGGATCGCAGGTTCGATTTCCTTCTGTCTCCGGGTGAATATGACGGCACCAGGAAAGACCTGCACGACCTTCTGCGGAATTGGATAGACCACGAATACACAATCACGGTGCTCGATCTGGGCGGAGTACCGTTTGAGGTGGTTGACCTCGTTGTGGGGGTGGTAACCAGGATTCTCTTTGAGGGGATGTTCTGGGGTCGCGATCTTCCCGGCATGGGTAAACGGCGGCCGCTTCTGCTTGTGCTCGAGGAAGCACACTCCTACCTGCCACGTGGGGGAACTGCTCAGTTTGTTGCGGGGTACGCGGCACGAGCCGTACGACGTGTCTTCAAGGAAGGGCGGAAATACGGGGTCGGTGCCATTGTGATTAGCCAGCGACCGTCGGAGCTGGATGAGACCATCCTTTCTCAATGTGGAACCTTCTTCGCCCTACGGCTTTCGAACGGTGACGATCAAGGGAGAGTGAAGGCAACGGTACCTGATGCGCTTGCTGGGCTAATTGACCTCCTACCTGCATTGCGCACCGGGGAGGCTCTGGTTCTTGGCGAAGCGATGCAGATCCCGAGTCGTATCAGGTTGCCCCTTATCGAACCGCGGCCAAAGAGCGATGATCCGGAGGTGGCAGAGAGGTGGCGCGACAAGAGAGCGCCGAACGTGCCGTATGCTCTTGGCGTGACTGCGTGGAGGCGGCAGCGGATGCCGACCGTCGCAGTACCTGAGACCTCTCAAGGAGGGGCGGAAGATGGAAAGAGCACCGGTTGAGTCGAGCAATCTTGCATCTGTCGGTTACGAGATAGAGACCTCGACGCTTGAGATTGAGTTCAAGAAAAGTGGCATCTATCAGTATTTTGGAGTTCCGCAAGAGATCCACGAGGGTTTGATGGCCGCGGGATCGAAGGGGCAGTACTTCGACCAGCATATCAAGAAGACCGGGTATCCGTACACTAAGGTCGGTTGATTAGGGGGAGAGGAGACTGAATGCCGCGATTCCTTCACACAGCCGACTGGCAAATTGGGATGAAAGCCGCGCATGTCGGCGCGGCGGGGACGCGTGTCCGCGACGAGCGGGTGGCGGCGGCGCGGCGGGTCGTCGAGGTGGCTCGGAACGCTGGGGGGGACTTCATCCTGGTGGCGGGCGACACCTTCGAAGACAACGGGGTGGATCGGGTCTTGGTCCAGAAGGTGGCCGACATTCTCGCCGGGTTCGGTGGGCTGGTGTACGTCATTCCTGGAAATCATGATCCATTGGTGCCGGGCTCCGTGTGGGAGCACCCTGCCTGGAAGTCCTCGGAGAACGTGCGGGTCTTGCGCGAAGAGACGCCGGTCGAAATCCCGGGCGGGACGCTGTACCCATGCCCGGTCCGGGCGAAGCACTCGGGCAAGGACCCCACAGCGTGGATTCCCGTCGAGGAGGGGCGGGGTATCAGGATCGGCCTGGCCCATGGGACTGTCGAGGGGGTTCATCAGGAGGAGCCGGATTATCCGATCGCCCGTGACGCGGCAACGCGCGCCGGGCTCGACTATCTCGCGTTGGGCCACTGGCACTCGACGGCGACGTACGCCGATCAGGACCGCGCCGTTCGGATGGCTTATGCCGGTACTCACGAGACGACGAAATTCGGCGAGCGCGACAGTGGCAATGCCGTGATCGTCGAGATCGCCGATCCGAAAACGACTCCGAGGGTGACACCGGTTCGGACCGGGGGGTTCTCCTGGGCGACGATGGATGAGGAGTTGCGGGAGCGCGGAGACCTGTCCCGTCTTCGCGAGCGCATCGAGAGCATCGAGGGGCCGGGGTCAACCTTGCTTGACGTGCGCCTGCGGGGGCTGCTTGTCACGGAGGACCGTGGGGAGGTGGCCCGCCTGGACGAGATTCTGGCCTCTCGATTCCTCTGGAGTCGGATCGACGCCTCGGGGGTCCGTCTGGCGCCTGGGGACCAGGATTGGCTGAACGCGTTGCCGGCCGGTGTTGTGCGGGACGCCGGTGCCAGGCTGCGAGAACTGGCCAACCCGGCCTTCACGGGGCAGCGGCCGGAGGGTGCCACGCCGGAGGTGGCGGACCGGGCATTGCTGGAGTTGTACGCGCTCCTGGATGAGGCGAGGCGATGATCCTGCGGGCGATTCACGTTCAGGGCTGGCGGTGTTTCGCCAATCCGGTTGAGGTCGGGCCGTTCGCCGACGGCCTGAACGTCCTGCATGCGCCAAACGCCACGGGAAAGTCCACCCTCTTCGAGGCCTTGCTGCGGGGGCTCCTTGACGGCCATCGGGTCACCGGCCGAGAGGTGGAGGCGTTGCGACCCTGGGGCCGGGAGCTGGCGCCCACCGTCACAGTCGAGTTCGGTCACGGCGGGGTTGAGTATCGCCTGACCAAGCGGTTCCTGGACCACCCCTCGGCAGAGCTGGCTCGCCGAGAGGATGGCTGCTTCGTCCGCATGGCGGAAGGTGACGCGGCGGATGAGAAGGCGCGGGAGGTCCTGACGCGGAACCCGCCCGGCCGCGGGCTGGCCCGGACCGAGAACTGGGGCCTTGCCCAGATCCTCTGGGCACCGCAAGGTAGCCTGGCGCTGACGACCCTCTCGGGGGATGTCGTCGCCGACATCCGCGCATCGCTCGGCGTCCAGGTGGCCGGGCCCGGCAGCGGACCGCTGGAACAGCGGATCGAGGAAGCGTACGGTCGCCTCTTCACGCCGGGCGGAAAGCTTCGAACCGGGAAGGATGCCCCGGCTGTGGTCCGGCTGGGCGAGGCCATCGATGGGGCAGTCCATGCGCATCGGGACGCCGTAGCACAATACCAAGCCTTCGAGGAAGCATCCCGGAGGGTCGAAGATCTTCGGGCCCGGCGGGCGCAGGCGCGTCGGGATGCGGAGGCGCTCACACAGACGCTCAGCGAGACCCGCACCCGGGCGGAGACATACAAGAGTCTGAAGGCAGAAGCTGAGACTCGCAAGGAACGAGCGAAGGGTGAGGAGGCGCGGTACAACGCGCTGAAGCAGCACATCGAGCTCATCGGGGCTACGGAGAAGGAACTGGGCAGAGCCCGAAGCAATGTTGACCGGCTTGCCGCTGACGCTCCTCTTCATGCCCGAGAGGTGGAGGAACGCCAAAAGGCCGAAGCAGACAACCGGAAGGCATTGGAGGATGTCCGGAAAAGCCGAGAGGCGGTGGACGCCGCCGAAGAGCAGGCGAAGCAAGCCGACCGGTATGTGCGCACCAAGAAGGATCTGGAAGGGTTTGATGACCGAGTGAGGCGCATTGTAGAGGCTGAAGCGGCGCTCAAGAAACGACGGGAAGAGCGGGCGGCCCTGGTCGCGCCAGACGAGAAGACGCTCCGGGCCATCCGGAAAGCCGTGAAGGACCGCGATGAAGCACTGGTCCGCCTTGATGCCGCCCTCATCAGCGTGGAGGTCGTCCCCGAGAGAGACGGGGCACTGGAAGTCGTGGCCGGTGAGCAGTTGGGGATTCGCCAACTGAAGCGGGGAGTCCCAATCGAGGAGAAGGGATCGCCAGAGGTTGTGGTCGACATCCAGGGGATTGCGCGCATTCGGGCCCGCGGTCCCTCGGGTCCCATTGCAGACCTCAGGGCCGCCCGCGACCAGGCTGCCCAGCGGCTTGTGAAGCTGACAGAGGGATTCGGCACCAGCGAGATAGACGTCCTTGAATCCCTGAACACCAAAGCAAGAACCCTGGATGAGCGGGTGGCCGAAGCTGACACGCAACTCACGACGCTCTTGGGAAAGGACACGCTTGAAATCCTCCAGGAGGAACGAGCAAAGTGCGCTGCGGTGCTGGACGAAATCGCTCAGCATTATCCCCAGTGGCGCGTTACCGTTCCGGATGCACCGGCGCTCGCAGCGGAAGCGAAGAAGACCAGAGATTCCTTCGTCGAGCAGGTTGAAAATGCCGAAGGGGCGTGGCAGAAGGCGCAGGTTGCGCTCTCGGCGGCCAGGGAACAAAGCGCCAACGTTGGAACTCAGCTCCGGGAGGCGGAACGCCTGGTCAAGAACCTCGGCGAGCGCCTCTTCGAGTTGACGTCCGACGGCAAGCAAGCAGCAGAACGCGATGCAGAGCTGAAGCAGATCGCCTTGGCGTGGGACGCGGCGAAGGCCAGTTTGGAGGAGGTTACGAAGAAGCTCGGGGGGTTTACCGTGGATCCCAGCGAGGATGTTGCCCGTCTGGAGAAGCAGCTCCAGGGAGTGAATGATTCGGCGATCAAGGCCCTGGAAGCAGAGAAGAGTGCGGAAGGCGGGATCGAGGCGATGGTTGCTCAGGGTCCCTATTCCGCGCTGGCTCGCGCCGAGGAGGATGTGGCCAAGCTCCAGCGAGAGCTGGCCGCTGAAGAGCTGCGCGTCGCGGCGGTCAGGCTCTTACGCGATACCGTCGCACAGTGCCGGACTGAGGCCCTGGCGGCGGTGACGGCCCCTGTGGAGGCAGCGGCAACCCGGATTCTGCAACGTATCGCGGGCAGTCGTCTCGGACGAGTGCAGCTTGGGGAGGCCTTCGAACCGGGACACGTCCTGCCGGAGCTGGCCGAGGGGTCGGTGTCGGTCGAACAAGTCTCCGGCGGCGAGCGCGAACAGATCTACCTTGCCACGCGACTGGCCCTGGCGGATGTCCTCGCGAGGGGCGAGCGGCAACTGGTCGTATTGGACGACGTGTTGACCGCGACCGACTCCGGGCGGCTCGCCCGGGTGATGGGAGCCTTGGAGGAGGCGGCGCAGCGCCTGCAAGTGCTCATCCTGACCTGCCATCCCGAGCGGTATCGGGGGTTGGCGGGGGCGAACTTCATTGACCTGGAGGCAATTGTCCGGGGCGCCAGTTGACGGCTGCTGCGGTCAGCGGCTGCGCTTTACGTTTTGTGCTCATGGGGGTAACAGAATTAGCCCTTTGAGCGCGAAGCGGAAAGCCAGGAGGGCGGAGAGGGCTGGATTTCCGGTTGAGTTCTTGGTCTTCCCGGGCTGTCGGACTTGACGATAATCTCCGTAACTGGTAAATAATTACCAGTTGTGGAGGATATGAGCAAGTGCCAGTCGTTGATTTCTTTGCTTCCCACCCCGTTTTCTCGCGGGACGAGTTCGTCCAGTTCCTGAAACAACGAGGGGCGCCTTCGGTCGAGACGGCAAATGTCCACCTGAAGCGGTATCTGGCATCGGGACGGATCGCACGGGTCAAGCGGGGGGTGTACGTTGCCGCTGGGCCAGGCGAAACGGCTCACCGGGGTGCGCTGGACTTCCCGCTGGTGGCGAGCCGCCTGGTTCCCGACGCCGTCTTGGCCTACCATACTGCGCTGGAGGTGCATGGATACGCCCAGAGCCTGTTCGAGCGCCTCTTCTTCCTGACGGCATCGAAGGCGAAACCGCTGACGTTTCGGCACCGCCGGTTCGTCCCCGTCGCTCCCCCGAAGCCGTTGCGCGGGCAGAGCCAGTATTTCTCCCACACCACCGAGGTCGAGCGGCGAGGGCTGTCCTGCCGGGTGACGACACTCGAGCGGACGGTCGTGGATGTCCTGGGACGGCCGGATCTGGCGGGGGGCCTCGAAGAGGTCTGGCGGTCCCTGGCCGGGATCCCGCTCCTTGACCTGGACGCCGTCCTGGAATACGTCCGATTGCGCGGGCTGGCGACCCTCGCCGGGCGGGTCGGGCTGTTCCTGGAGCAGCGCAAGGGGGCACTGGCCGTGCCGGCGCATGTCCTGGACGCCCTCCGTGCTCTGCGACCCAAGCAGGTGCAGTATCTCGACCGGCGGCACCGCGGGCGGCTCGCGCCGGGGTGGAACCTGATCGTGCCGCCTATTCTCTTGGCTGCGGGAGGCAGCGATTGACCCCGAGACAACGGTCAGGGTAAGCTTCGCACGTGAATACATGAGGTGGCGCGAGAAGATATGGCGGATGTGCTGCAGCACTGAAAGGGTCAGGAGGCGAGAAGGGGAGCAGGCATGGGACCACTAGAGAAGACTATTCTGGAGCAATTCAAGACCCGCCTCCGCGAACGACTTCAGGTGTACAAGATCATCCTTTTTGGCTCACGGGCCAGAGGTGACGCCGATCCGCAATCTGATCTCGATGTGGTTGTGGTGCTGGACGATGGCATAGACGCCTCGGCACGAGAGTACGTCAGCGATTGCGCGTGGGAAGCCGGGTTTGTCCATGGGATTGTCGTGGTCCCTGTCGTGTTCACCCGGAGCGAGTGGGATCACGGTCCGGAGCGTCAGTCGCTCTTTGTGCGGGCCGTGGAGACAGAGGGAGTACCCGTGTGAGCGAAGAATCTGCGGCCTTGGTGCAGTACCGGATGGGACAGGCTGACGCCGCCCTGAATGACGCCAAGTATCTCCTGGATGGAAACCGGAGTCCGCAGAGTGTCATCAACCGCGCCTACTACGCAATGTTTTACGCAGCCCTCGCTTTGTTGCAGAAGGCGGGAAAGATCCCCTCGAAGCACGCGGGCGTGATCGGTCTCTTTGATACTGAGTTTGTCTTGAAGGGTGTCTTCCCGCGTGAGTTATCACAGGACTTCCACAAGGCTTTCGAACTCCGCCAGGCGTCCGACTACCGAGCGCTCCACTCCCCCTCGCGAGAGAAGGCGGAAGAGACCTGGGAAAAGGCGACGTGTTTCGTTCGCGCCGTAAGGGAGTATCTCCAGGGCACTGAGGCCGGCGAAGCATAGGCTCGGATCCCTAGACGACCTGGCGTCTGAGGATTGGACGCCACGGCGCGTATGGGTGGATAGCTGATGGCCATCAATCCCATCGCCTTCGCCCGGACGGTCAACGAGCAGTTCCTGCGCTATCAGCTCACCGCCTTCCCCATCGCCGACGAGGCGCTGGCGCGGCAGGCCGAGGAGAGTATCCGCGGTGCCGGCGCCCGCCCCACGCCGCTCATCAAGGGACCCTACCTGTCGCTCGCCAAAGCCTTCCGGATGGGGCCCAGGATCCAGGACCTGGTGGCGCAGGGCATCCTGCACCCCGCGCTCACCGGTATCGTCGAGTATCCCGACCTGTTCGCCCACCAGGCGGAGACCCTGGACCGGGTGCGGCAGGGCTTCCACTGCTTGGTCTCGACAGGCACCGGCTCGGGAAAGACGGAGGCGTTCCTGGTCCCTATCCTGGACCACTGCCTGCGGCTCCGGGACGAAGGCGCGCCCGAGGGGGTGGTGGCGATCCTGATCTACCCCATGAATGCGCTGGCCGTGGACCAGCTCGGGCGGCTGCGCCGGATGCTGGCGGGGACCGGCGTCTCTTTCGGGATGTACGTGGGCAGCACCGCCGCGGACGAAGGCGAGATCGGCAGCGACGTGGTGCGGATGAAGCCGGGCGAGGGCAAGGTGGAGTACGCCCGGTACGTCGAACGCCACCGGGCCCACGAGCGGGTGGTGATTTCCCCGCCGGAGGAGCGGTTGACCGAGAAGGAGATGGCCGCCCGCCCGCCGCGCCTGCTCCTCACCAACTACAACCAGCTCGAGATCCTGCTGACGCGCGGCAAGGACCTGGGGATGTTCGTCCGGGCGCCTCTCCGGTTCCTGGTCTGCGACGAGGCGCACACCTACACGGGGGCCGTGGGGGCGGAGGTGGCCTGCCTGGTCCGGCGGCTGCGGGCCTTCTGCGGGAAGGCACCGGACGAAGTGCTCTGCATCGGGACGTCGGCGACGATCGTGGACCCCGTCGAGGGGGAAGAGGCTGGGCGGGCCTTCGCCCACCGGTTCTTCGGCGTCGCGCCGGACCGGATCGCCCTGGTGCAGGAACAGTACCTCGCAGAGGAGTGGCCGGCGCAGCGGTACCTATCGCCCGTCCCGCAAGGCGACGGGGAGGCGCTCCTGGAGCGCGCTCTGGCGGCGATCGCGGACGGCGGCAACCCCGCGGAGATCGCGGGGGTTGTCCGGGACCTGACCGGCCAGACGATCCGGCTCGGGACCGAGTGGTCGGCGGACCTCCATGCCCTCCTGAAGCAGAGCGAGTACGTGCAGACGCTGGCCGAGGTTCTGGAGCGGCCGCGCCGCTTGGACGAGGCGGTGGAGGAGGTCGCTAAGCGGCTCGGGCGGCCGGTGGCTGACCCGGTCATGGGGCGCGGAGAGCTGCTGGCGACCCTGGCCCTTGGCGCCGCCGCCGAGCGGGGCGAGAACCCTCTCCTCCGGCCCAAGGTACACTACTTCGTCCGCGGCCTGGAGGGCGCCGTCGCCACGTTCCTGGATGCGGCCGGCCGGGTGGAGCCCCGGCTGTACCTCGCCATCGAGGCGGCCCGGGCGGAGCATCCGGAGCGCGCCGCCGCGGCCTTCTTCCCGGTCCTCTCGTGCAAGACCTGCGGGCAGCACTACTTCACGACCTGGCTCCACAACTTTGCCATCGAGGCCGGGGAGGCCGTTGGGGGAGACGCCGAAGGGGGGGCCGTGATCTGGGAGGCGGTTCCCGAAGAAGAGGGCGAGCGGGTCGTCTTCACGGACCGGTTCCTGTCGGAAGAGAGCGACGATCCGGATGAGGCCAGAATGGCGGCGGAGAAGCTCGAGACGAAGCGGATCGGTCTCTTCCTCTGCCGGCACTGCGGGACCGTTCACGGGAAAGCCGCGGAGGCCTGCGCCGGCCCCCGGTGCCGCCGCGCCGACCGGCTGGTTCCCCTCTCGATTCTGAGCCGGTCGGCCGGCGGGAAGGTGCTCACCTGTCCCTCCTGCGCCCAGAAGGGTCGGAAGATCGGCGAGCGGATCATCGAGCCCCTGAAGCCGCTCCGCGCAGTCACCGTGGCGGACGTCCACATCCTGGGGCAGGACATGGTGAACGCGGTGGCCGAGCGGGAGCAGAAGCTCCTGGTCTTCACGGACAACCGGCAAGATGCCGCGTTCCAGGCGGGGTGGATGCAGGACCACGCCCGCCGCTACCGGCTTCGCCATCTGATCCACGACTTCCTGCAAGAGCGGGCGGCGCCCACGGCCCTGGGCGACATCCAGGCGCACCTTCTCGCCCTCTTCAAGGGCGACCCCGACCTTGCGCAGGCGCTATGCCCCGAGGTCTTCGCTGGCCAGGTGCAGGAGGCGTTCGGGAAGAGCCTGCAAGAGGCCCTGCAGTATTACGTCCGGATCGCCCTGATGCGGGAGTGGGGCACGTCCTTCAAGCAGCGGGATAGCCTGGAGACCTGGGGCGTGGCCCGGATGGTCTATGCCGGGATCACCGCCGATGATCCCATGATCCGGACCTGGGCGGAGCGCCACCACTTGCCCGAGGAGGCGGTCGCCGACGGGATCGCGGCGCTCCTGGACGTGTGGCGGCGGGGCCGCTACCTGTACGATCCCCAGGCGCCGATTTTCAGCAAGTATTGGCACGACAGCGCCGAGGAGGTCCAGCGCGGCTACCTGCCGTTCCTGGACTTCCCGCCCAAGGGGCTGAAGTTGGAGCGCGCCCCGAGCGACCGGGAGACTTGGGTGACCCAGGTGCTCGCCCCCCGGGGGCAGACGCTGGCCCAGGGATTCGTTGCCAAGTGGGGCCTCGCCCCGGTCCAGTCCAACGCCTTCCTGGAAGAGCTGTGGCAGCGCCTGACGGAAGTCTGGAAGGTCCTGGTGCCCGTCACGCTGATGGGGCAGAAGGGGAATCCGCTCCCCGGCTGCGCCGGGCTCTTCCAGGTGGGAACCCAGGCGAGCGGCCTCCTGGTCCAGTTCGAGCGGTACCGGTGCGGCATCTGCCACCGGGCGCATGCGCGGATGACGCCGCAGGGCGTCTGCACGACGCACCACTGCGGCGGGACGCTCCGGCGGGAAGAACCGCCGGCCTCCGACTACAACGTGGCGACGCTGCGCCGCCCCTTCTCCATGCTGCGGGCGCAGGAGCATTCCGCCCAGGTCCCCGCTCGGGTCCGAGAGGCGATCGAGCGCGACTTCAAGGCGGTGCCTGGAAAGGTCAACTGCCTGGTTGCCACGCCCACGCTGGAGCTGGGAGTGGACATCGGAGCGCTGGACATGGTCCTGCTCCGGAACGTGCCACCGCGGCCGTCGAATTACTGGCAGCGGGTCGGCCGGGCCGGGCGGCGGCATCGGATGGCCGTGCTCTATACCTACTGCCGCCGGAGCCAGCACGACGGCTACTTCTTCGAGGAGCCCGCGCGGCTTCTGGATGCCCGGATCGACTCCCCGCGGTTCAACCTGCGGAATCCCGTCATGCTCCGCAAGCACATCCACGCCGCAGTGCTCTCGGAGCTGATCCGGCTCACCCGGCCGGAGGCGGGGGCCGGTCTGGGCGGGGCGGAGATTCAAGAGATCCAGGATACTTTGGCGGAGGTGATCCCGGCTTATGTGGGGAGCTACCTGTTCACCCCGGACAGGCACTTCCGGGTGGACCCCTTCGACGTGGGGCGGCTCAGCCGGGTGATCGCCCGGCACCGCGACCGGCTGGTCCCGGCGGTGGGGCGGGTGTTCGCCACGCACTGGCCGAGCGAGGCGGCCGCCGAGGCGGCGCCGGACCGGATCGCGGAATATGTCGACGGCATGTCGGACCGGCTCCAGGAAGCAGTGACGCGCCTGCATCAACGGATGGGCTGGGCGGTGGCCCAACGGGCGACACTGTCGCGGGAGAAGGCGCAGCGAATGCTTGACGAGTACGACGAGCGCTTGCTCCGCCGCTGCGACGAGTACCTGAAGGGCCTGGCCAAGGCGGAGCGTGCGAACTACACCCTCACCGTGCTGGCGGTGGAGGGGTTCCTGCCCGGGTATGGGACGTATGAAGGGGGGATCCGGGGATTCGCCGGTCGGACGCTGGCCGCAGGGGCCAAGTCCTTCGAATTCGACCTGTCCCGCCCGCCGTCCATCGGGGTGCGGGAGTACGTTCCGGGCAACTTGATCTACGCCAACGGCGGCCGGTTCAAGGTGACCCTGTTCCATCTGCCGGTGGGTGAGAAGGGGGTCCAGCCGGACCTGTACGTCGTGGACGTCCAGAAAGAGATCCTGCGCGAGAAGGGTGCGCAGGGGGCGGGATACGGCGGCGGGGAGGAGCAGGAACTGGCTGCCATTCCCATCTGCGACGTGGACCTCGGCTACACCTCGCGGATCAGCGACGAGGAGGAGAACCGGTTCCAGCTTCCGGTCTTCCTGCTGGGGTACCGGAAGGCCGCGCATCGGGGCGGCGACGCCTACCGGATTGGGACGCGGGATCTCCTGCACCTGCGCGGTCAGGAAATGCGGCTGGTGAACGTGGGGCCGGCGGACCGCGTGAGGCACAGGCAGCTCGGGTACCCCCTGTGCGTGGTGTGTGGCGCGACGCGCTCGCCGTACGCCTCCGATGCCGAGATCGCGCGGTTCACCGAGATCCATCGGGAGCGCTGTGGACGGGAGCCCGGATGGCTTGGCGTCAGCGCCGACACCCAGGTGGACACTCTCCTGGTTCAGGGGCTCTCCTCCCGGGCGGACGCCGTCAATCTCGGCGAAGCGATCCGGCAGGGGGCATCCCGGGTCCTGGAGATGGATCCCGAGGACCTGCACATCCTCGTCCTCCCCACCTCGGAGGAGCACTGGGATCTCCTGCTCTACGATCCGATGCCGGGAGGCTCGGGTCTCCTTTCGCAGATCCTGGAGCGATGGCCGGAAGTACGGCAGGCGGCACTGGAGACCGTGACCGAGTGCAAGGGCCAGTGCGAGCGGTCTTGCTATGAGTGCCTTCGCGCCTACCGGAATGTCTTCTACCACGGCATCCTCGACCGCCACCTGGCCAAGCGCCTCCTCGAGGAATTGCCGGAGGTGCACTGGGAGCGGGAGATCCCGCCGCTGGTGGCCAGCGCGACGGTTGGCGCAGGCGGCCCGACGAACCCCGGGGAGGCAGAACTGGCGGCCCTCCTGCAGCGGGCAGGGTTTCCGACGCCCCTGCAGCAGCATCCGATTCCGATCGGGCATCCCGCCCCGATAACGACGCCGGATTTCGCTTATCTGGAACCAGGCGCGGACCTCAAGGTGGCCATCTACCTGGACGGTCTGTCGAAGGGAATCCATGGCAACGAAAAACAGGCGCAGCGCGACGCCATGATCCGTTCGGTCCTGGAAGGGGATGGGTGGCAGGTCTTGGTCATCGCACGGTCGGAGCTGGCGGATCCGCAGGCGATGCTCTTGCACTTCAAGCGACTGGCCCACGCGCTGAAGCAGAAGGATCGAGCCAAGAGATTGGCGGAGGATCCATCCTGGTTCGCCGTCGTCCGGGAAGTCGCGCAGGCGGCGCAAACCGTGTTGCGCGAAACCGCGAAAGAGGCTCTTCGGCTCGTGAGCCGCGAGCTCGCGCGTCCGTTCGAGACGCATCTGCCCGTGTACTCTTTGCGCGCAGCGGCGGGGAAATTCGGGGAGGGGCAAGAGGTTGAGGAGGAGGGGTGGATCGAGGTGACCGGGATGCGGCTCCGCGAAGGAATGTTCGTGGCGCAGGTCGTCGGGAAATCCATGGAGCCTAAGATTCCGGACGCCAGCTATTGTATCTTCCGGGCACCGGTCCAAGGGTCACGCCAGGGGAAGATCGTGCTGGTGCAGCACAGAAACGTGCAGGATCCGGAGACGGGTGGTCGATACACCGTGAAGCAGTACATCTCTGAGAAGGTCGCCGATGAGACCGGCGGCTGGCGCCACGCCCACGTGACGTTATCCCCGATCAATCCGGACTATGACCCCATCGAGCTGACCCCGGAGTCCGAAGACGAAGTCCTGGTCGCGGCGGAGTGGGTGAAGGTCATTGGACCAGCGGGGTGAAAGAGTGGAAACGGGCAACTCGGGGGGATAACAGGTGTGGACCCAATGCGACCGGACTGAGGAAAGCGGGTCTTTTTCGGTTAGGAGGCTGGCTTGGCTGAAAGTATGAAAGATCCCAGATATCTCGAGGGAATCGTCGATCGCACAGTATTCATCCAAGGTTTTCCTCGCAAGGTCGATCTCGACCTGAAGATCTCCGCGCTAATTCTCACACTGGAGAAGTTGAGGCGGATTCGCCGGCCCAAGCAGGAGCCGATGGAGTATGAGGAGTTCGAGCAGTGTGAGCTATTCTTCGATACCGACAAGATTGTCCTGACGGCGCCCGGGCAATTTAGCAGCATGGGCTCAGGGACTCCTCCGATTCGCCTTCAGGCCCCCCTACTATTATTCCTTCTGCTTCGTCACCGCGAACAGTATCAGGTCCTGGAAATCATCGAGTGTTTCATAAAGTGGATTTGGCCGGAGTTGGCCGCATTGGACTTCAAAAAGATGAAGACCGGCGTTACTCGATGTTTCACCAACACACGTTTCGCAGCCAACGTGCTCAGGAACTATGGCCTCTTGAAGTTCACGCGGAATGAGGCTTTCAAAACCTGGGAGTTATCCCTTACTGGTCTACTTGTGGCAGCGAGGGTCCTGGAAAGACGACGAGCTTCGAAGACGCCGACGAGGCTGCCAGTACTCAAGAAGGAAGGGAATCTCGATCTCTCGGCAGAGATTCGGGATGCATGCAAGGAGATTTCGTCCTTCGACGCACTCGTTTATCTTCTTAAATCGGTCTGCCGACCTGACGCGAAGGTCTTCAAGACATTTGAGAAACCGCTCAAGAAAGCGTTCGACCTCCTGAACGAGTATTGGAATATCCTCAACGACCCGACCAAATCTCCTCGAGACCGACGCACTGCGAGTCTCGAGAAAATCAAACAATTGGAGCAGGAGGGGATCGACGATAGATTCTACGAAGAGTTCTCTCGTTGCATTCAGATCAATGATGCTTTGGCGAGAATCTTTGATAGTCCTTGATCGGTAAATTCGACTGCAAAGGTGCATATATTCCGGGACGTATTCCGGGACGTTGTCAAATACGTCAACTTGCCCGAAGAGGGCGGACCCGTAATGCGGGACGCGGGAGGCAGCGGGCAGCTGGCAGGGGGCAGCGGGGCTGATCCGCTGCGCTTTCGAACGGGCGAAGCGGGGCGAGCGGGTGGAGGTAGGCTGCAAAGGTGGCTTGATCGGATCAAGCCAGCTCAGAGAGGATCTCCTCAACCTGCCTCACCCGTGCCGGGTCAGGGCGGAAGGCAACGGCCTGTGCGTGTTCACGATGGGCGAAATACGCAGGGACGAAGGAGCGGACGGCACCGCTGCCACAACTGAGGTGACAAGCTGCCCGTCGCAGCCTATCGCGTGCTCGAAGAGCAAAGAGTAGAAAGGTCATCTTGACAGCCCTTGGCACATATCCTAGGATACAACTACATGAAAATACAATTGTACAGAGGAGGTGCCATGTCTGCTGTCAAGGTCGGCGTTAGTCGGCAGGTCGCTATTCCCAAGAAGCTTCATGATCAACTTGGCCTCAGACCAGGGGATTACCTGGAGGTCGAGGTGCGCGACAACCGGCT
>Ga0214473_10001959_pt1 | contig 26036 bp, 15 predicted proteins | sample RVTome_7_FD_203509 | JGI IMG/M metagenome (GOLD analysis project Ga0214473, IMG submission 203509) | Soil microbial communities from uranium-contaminated site in the Upper Colorado River Basin, Wyoming, United States - RVT98D197 | ecosystem: Environmental > Terrestrial > Soil > Contaminated >...
TTCTCCCCCTTGAAAGGGGAGGAAATTAGCGATTCCCTCCCCTTCAGAGACTGTGTCGTAATTAGGGATGGGGGAAAATTTTTAGCATGAACGTGAAATATTTAACTCAAAACTCACATCGATATGATACAATGCAGCTCAACGAAAGGGGAGTGGCTATGGCATATCGATATGGTAATCGCTATCAATTCGGATTATTTCCACAAAGCATCGAAGACTATGTGGCCCCAAAGGACCCAGTCAGAGCCTACGATGCTTTTGTAGAAGCCTTAGACTTTAGCGCCTTAGGGATCGAGATCGATCCGAATCAAGTGGGCAATTCCGAATATGATCCTAAGGCGATGTTGAAGCTGTTTGTTTACGGTTACTCCTACGGAACCAAGACTACCCGAAAACTGGAACGCGAAACGCATCATAATCTTTCCTTCATTTGGCTCATGGGCGGCTTAAAACCGGACCACAAGACCATTGCTGAGTTTAGGCGCAAGAACAAGGAAGCGCTCAAGAAGGTCTTGAGGCAATGCGCCCGAATGTGTGTGAAGCTCGACTTGATCGCTGGCAATGTGTTGTTTGTGGACGGGACCAAGATCCGAGCCAATGCTGCCCGGGCCCAGACACACGATCAAGCCTATTATGAGCAACATCTGTTAGAGATAGACCGCCGTATCGAGCAGCTTGTGGAGGAATGTGAGAAGATCGATGAGATGGAAGAGGGTCAGAAATCGTGGGTAGAAATGGAGCATGAATTGACCCAGAAGCAACAATTGAAAGAGCGGGTGCAAGAGGCTCTAAAGACAATGAAGGAGACGGGCCGAGAAAAAGTCAATCTGACCGATCCGGACTGTGCGATCATGCACAGTATTCAGGGCAGTCATGCGAGCTATAACGTGCAGAGCGTGGTGGATGATAAGCATGGACTGATCGTGCATGCGGAAGCGGTCAGTGAGACCAGTGACGTCAATCAGTTTGCCCAGCAGATCGATCAAGCCAACGATGTTCTGGAGAAGCCCTGCGAAGTGGCCTGTGCAGATGCAGGTTATGCGGACACGGAAGAGCTTCAAAAGATCGATGCGAAAGGAATCAAAGTAGTGGTTCCCTCTCAGCGGCAGGCGTTGCATGAGCAGGAGGGTCCCTTCAGCAAAAGCCACTTTCGATATAACCCGGAGCAGGATAGTTACTGGTGTCCAGAAGGGCATCGGTTGAGCTATGTGGGAACAGATAAAAGCAGCGGGAAGAGACATTATCTGATCACAAACAGCAAGATTTGCCAGGGTTGTGTCCATTACGGGCAATGTACCGAGGCTAAGAAGGGTCGAAAAGTCACCCGTCTTCCTTTTGAAGACGTTAAAGAGAGATTCGAAGCTCAATACGAGGAAGCGTCCTCGCAGGAGATCTATGCCAGGCGGAAGGCCCGCGCAGAGCATCCCTTTGGGCACATCAAAAGGAATCTCAGGACGGGTTGCTTTTTAACACGGGGGCAGGTTGGAGTAAACGCAGAGACTTCCTTGCTTGGCACGTGCTTCAACTTGGCCCGTATGATCACGATTCTTGGCGTTTCGGGGTTAATCGAAAAGATGATGGGCTTTAAAGTCCCAGCATTTGGATAATAACCCGAAAGACCAGTTGTCCTGGGTTCGAAAAAAGGGAGAACCCTGTCAGCGGGGCCGCTACGACGACCATCTATCTCTATTTTGTTGTCAAAGAACGTTTTATATCGAGCTTAGATCAAGCTTAATTATATTCAGCCCCTTCACCTTGCCCATTGTGACACAGTCTCTGAAGGGGAGGGGAAAAAAAGGAAAAGCCTCTCATCTGATGGGGAGGTAAATTGTTACGCGTTTCGTGTGATTCCTCCCCTTTCAAGGGGGAGGTTAGGAGGGGGATGGGGGATCTGTCGGAGCAGTATTAGCTACTAAAGTTAATTAACGATTTTTGAAAATCCGCAACAACGTATTTCTTACCTCTTTTATTTATTCTGTGTCCCTCGGTCTCCAAAAGAATCTTAAGTTGATCCACTCCCCCCGGATATTTTTCGTTGAGCTGCCCGCCTGATTGCGTATTGAATCTGTATATTAAATCATTGACCCAATCTTCCCGATTTTATAGAATTTGGACTCATGAGGTTAGTGACAACCTGCACACTTTCTGAAGGGAGGACTCCATGAAACTGAGAACCCTTGGACTGCTTTTTACCCTTTTTCTATTCACCATTCCTTCGACCTACGGAGAGGACAATCCACAAATTGAAATGTTCTCCCCGCAGGGGACGATCAAGAACGTCCGACAGGTGGCCGTCCGTTTTTCAGAGCAGATGGTGCCCTTCGGCGATCCACGGTCCATCGTCGAACCTTTTGACATCGATTGTTCTGAAAAAGGAACTGGCCGCTGGGCTGATGGGAAAAATTGGGTCTATGATTATGAAAAGGATCTTTCTGCGGGGATTCGATGTGAATTCAAGGTGAAACCAGGATTGAAAAGCCTATCGGGAAAAAGGGTTGTGGGACAAGGAGAATTCTTCTTTTCAACTGGCGGTCCTTCCATTATTGAAGGTTCTTACCCCCGTGAAGGGCAACAATACATTGATGAAGAGCAGATATTTATCCTGGTGTTAGATGGAGAACCTGACCTCGATTCCGTAATTCGAAATGTTTTTTTCTCCGTCGCAAGCATTCCGGATCATATCGGGATCAGGGTGATCGAAGGAAAGGAAAGAGAAGAGATCATAAAGACCCGCTACAGGAAAGAAGTACCTCCTCATTTAATCTTAGTCCAGTGCAAGCAGCGTTTTCCTTCCGATACGATGGTTAGCTTGGTCTGGGCCAAGGGAGTGAAATCAAAGACCGGCGTTTCAACCGACCAGGATCAGATTCTCCGTTTCCAGACGAGGAAGGCTCTTTCGGTCGCCTTCCATTGTGAGAGAGAGAATCCCAACGCAGGGTGCATTCCTATTTTACCCATGACCCTTGATTTCACGGCGCCCGTTTCCAGAGACCTGGCAAACCAAATCGTCATACGGGGTCCGGAAGGGAAGACATGGAAACCGGACTTGAAGGATGAAAAGGAGACTAAATTCTTATATGGAGTTACCTTAAAAGGCCCTTTTCCACAAGAGTCGAATTTCACCGTCGAGATACCAGCCGGGCTCAGAGACGATGCCGGCAGGCTACCCGTCAATGCGGATAAATTCCCGCTTTCCGTCAGGACCGATAAATTTCCACCTTTAGCAAAATTTGCAGCAAGATTTGGAATATTAGAGTTGAAGGCCGACCCTGTGCTTCCGGTTACTTTGAGGAACCTTGGGCCTGAAGTGAAAGCAAGAATGAAAAAAGTGGGTCAAGAAGAGGGCATCGCTGGAAGAGTGATCGGAAAGATCTTCAGCATTCCGCCTCAGAAAGGGGATGAGGTCCAAGTGTGGCTGAGGAAAGTGGCTTCTGCTTCCAGGGAGAGTTCCGTCTTTGGGGGGGAAAGAGGGGTAAAAGACTTCAAAGTCCCAAAGCCAATGGGCGGACAGGCTTTTGAAGTTGTCGGGATTCCAATAAAAGATCCGGGACTCTATGTTGTGGAGCTGGAGAGCACTATCTTAGGAACCTCATTGCTCGGATCGCCAAAGCCTATGTATGTTCCGACGGCAGTCCTTGTCACCAATCTTTCGGTGCATTTCAAGTGGGGTCGTGAGTCGTCTCTGGTTTGGGTCACCGCCCTGGATACAGGGGAACCAGTGAAAGATGCAGAGGTGACCGTGAGGGATTGCAGGGAGAATATCCTGTGGAAAGGAAAAGCAGACGCCTACGGGACTGCAAGGATCGAAGGGGCTCTGCCGGTTAATGGAAAACTTCCTGATTGTCACAGGGACATACGATATCATGGGTATTACGAGATGAGTAATCTCGATGGCTTTGGAAACGGCCTTTTCATCATGGCCCAGACATCCGATGACATGGCTTTCGCTCATTCGAGCTGGGATGACGGCATTGAGGCATGGAGGTTTCAACTTCCCGGAGAGTCTTATATGGGGCCATTCGTCGCTCATACCATTATTGACAGGCCACTATTTCGTGCGGGTGAGACTGTCCATATGAAGCACGTCTCACGGCAACATACGAGGAAAGGGTTTTCGTTCCTTCAAAAAGACCAGTTGCCCAACTCCATTTCGATTCACCACTATGGCAGCGAAGAGCAATATGAATTTCCCCTCAAGTGGGATGTAAACGGAATTGCAGAGACCACCTGGACGATACCCAAAGAAGCAAAACTTGGTACTTACGGAATCGATTTTGTAAGAAGAATTGAGAAAACCGAACAGAAATGGCAATGGCCTTCGGGAGGATTCAGGGTGGAGGAATTCCGGGTCCCTCTCTTAAGAGGAATGATTCAGCCGCCTGCGGAGCCATTGATCAATCCCAAAGAAGTTCCACTTGATCTGACCGTTCAATATCTCGCGGGAGGCGGCGCGGGTATCCTCCCTGTTAAATTGCGAAGCGAAGTCCGGCCCCGATTGGTTCCCCCTTTTGAAGGATTTGACCGCTTTGTATTCGGTAATGGTCCGGTGGAAGAGGAAATTATCAGAAGAGGGCAGCCTCTTGAATTCGAGGAAGAAGAAGAATTAGAGGAGGAGCCGGAAGGAGAGGAAAGAAAAGCTGGCAGAGAAGAAAAGAAACTTCCTGGCATCGACTTAGTACTGGATAAATCCGGATCTATTCGAACAACAATCTCAAATCTGCCGGGAGTTGATACTCCAAAAGAGATCCTCGCTGAAATGGAGTTCAGAGACCCCAATGGTGAAATTCAGACCGTCTCATCCAAAATCCCCCTGTGGCCTTCAAAATACCTGATAGGGATCAAACCGGATTCATGGGCGGTATCGAAAGATGCCTTTAAGTTCCATGTAGCAGTGCTTGACCTGTCAGGAAAACCGGTTGGAGACGCGCCAGTCAGAGTGAATCTTTTTGAGAGAAAGACATACACCCACCGGAAACGCCTCGTCGGAGGGTTCTATGCTTACGAGCACACGGTTGAAACAAAGAGAATAGCTACTCTCTGCGAGGGCAGAACGGACAAAAAAGGTCTTCTCATCTGCGAAGTCAAATCTCCCGTTTCCGGAAATGTCATCCTTGAGGCACAGAGTCTTGATGATTCCGGAAACCGGACAGTTGCCCATCATGAGGTTTGGGTGGCTGGAAAGGGCGAGTGGTGGTTTGAGGTCGGAGACCACGATCGAATTGACTTGCTTCCGGAGAAGAAAAGGTATGAACCTGGAGAAACCGCGGTATTCCAGGTAAGGATGCCTTTCAGAGATGGGACGGCTCTCATCTCCGTAGAGCGGGAAGGGGTCATGGAGACCTGGGTCAAAAAAATCTCAGGCAAGACGCCGGTTGTTGAAGTGCCCATTAAGGGAAACTACGCCCCGAATGTATTTGTCTCAGTCCTGGTAGTAAGGGGGCGTGTGCCCTGGATAAAACCGACTGCCATGGTAGACCTCGGAAAGCCTGCTTATAAACTCGGGATTGCAGAGATCCAGGTCGGATGGAAAAGTCACGAATTAAAAGTCAATGTGACTTCCGACCGCAAGGTCTACAAGGTCCGGCAGAAGGCTCAGGTCAAGATCAAAGTCACGACGGCAGATGGAAAGGTCCCTCCTAAGGGAAGTGAAGTAGCTGTTGCTGCCGTGGATGAGGGTCTTCTTGAACTGATGGCAAACCGGAGTTGGGAGATCCTTCCTGCCATGATGGGACAGAGGGGCTATGCCGTCCGGACTTCGACGGCCCAGATGCAGGTGATTGGAAAACGGCACTTTGGTTTGAAGACATTGGCCCAGGGCGGAGGGGGAGGAAGGCAGATCACCCGGGAGTTGTTCGAGGCCCTCCTTCTGTGGAAAGGTCGTCTTTTGCTCGACGCAAATGGAGAGGCGTCGGTCGAAGTTCCGTTAAATGATTCCATTACCAGTTTCAGAATTGTGGCCGTAGCAACCGGAGGAACAGGCCTATTTGGAACAGGTTCCACATCGATTCAATCGACACAGGACTTAATGGTCTTGTCCGGACTTCCTCCTCTTGTTCGAGAGGGAGACCGATTCGAAGGAGAGTTTACTCTTCGAAATACAACCCACCGGGGCATGGAGGTTGATGTTTCCGGAAAAGTGGAGGGACTTCCGGGCCCTTTGAAACCCATGACTATTCCTCTGCAACCCGGAGAAGCGAAGGTGATTGGATGGGAAACCGTGGCGCCCATCGGAATGGACATGCTTCGTTGGGAAGTCGAAGCGAAGGAAAAGGGTGGACCGGTATCGGATCGTCTCAAGGTTATGCAGAGGATCGTTCCTGCCGTTCCGGTCAAGACATTTCAAGCAACGATCTCTCAAATTGAGAAGGGTTCTCGTCTGACTGTTGAAAGGCCTGGGGACGCACTCCCAGGCCGGGGCGGTGTGAACGTCAGCCTGAGGCCAAGAATCGCTGACGGGTTGAATGGCGTCACAGAATATATGAAGAGCTACCCATACACCTGCATGGAGCAAAAGATCTCAGCAGCCGTTGCACTCCGAAATGAGCATCTCTGGAAGAGATGGATGTCTGATCTTCCATCCCATCTCGACTCCGATGGGCTGGTTAAATATTTTCCTCCATGTCTGTATGGAGATCCGGTTCTGACTTCTTACATCATTGCTATTGGTCACGAAGCAGGATGGAGCATCCCCGATGGGATAAGAGAGAAAATGGAAACCGGTCTGATGAAGTTTATCGAGGGATCACTTGTGAGATATTCGCCCATACCCACCGCTGACCTTTCCGTTAAGAAATTATCGGCCATAGAGGCATTATCCAGAAATGGGAAAGCCGGAGTAGGGTTGTTAAGCTCTATTTCCATCGAGCCCAACCTCTGGCCGACTTCTGCCGTGATCGACTGGGTAAATATCCTGCAGAATATACCAGACATTTCGAATCGGGAGCAGCGAAAGACCGAGGGAGAACAGATCATCCGGTCCCGCCTCAATTTTCAAGGCACGACCATGGGGTTCTCGACAGAGGGGACAGACTGCCTTTGGTGGCTGATGGTATCGAATGATGTGAATGCCGTCCGTGTGATATTGTCCCTTCTTCCGTCAGAAAAATGGAAAGAGGACATGCCAAGATTGGTTCAGGGAGCACTGGCCCGGCAGAAGAGAGGGGCATGGGATTTGACCCTTGCCAATGCCTGGGGTGTTTTGGCCATAGAGAAATTCTCAAAGGCCTTTGAAGCGATTCCGGTATCCGGATCGAGTCGCACAAGCTTAGCCGGGCAATCACAAAGCATTGATTGGAACAGCGCCCCCAAGGGGAAGTCTTCGTTATTCGCCTGGCCAAAAGGAATGGAGACGTTGACCGTGTCACATCAGGGCACGGGTAAACCCTGGGCGACGATTCAGAGTCTTGCTGCGATTCCTCTAAAAGAACCTCTCTCCAGCGGATATAAGATCAAAAAGACGGTCACTCCAATCGAACGAAAGGAGTCTAACCATTGGAGCCGGGGAGACATCCTCCGAGTCCGGTTGGAATTGGAGGCCCAGGCAGACCAGACCTGGGTCGTCGTGAGCGACCCTGTCCCTGCGGGCACAACAATCCTCGGAAAAGGCCTTGCAAGGGATTCGGAACTCTTAACGAAAGGGGAAGAGAAGAAAGGCTGGGTCTGGCCAGCTTTTGAGGAACGGTCCTTTGAAGCATTCCGGGCCTATTATGAATATGTTCCAAAAGGAAATTGGACGGTGGAATATACGGTCCGACTGAATCAGAGCGGAGTCTTCCAACTGCCGACAACGAGGGTAGAGGCCCTTTACTTCCCAGAGATGTTTGGAGAGAACCCGAATAAGCCGGTTGAGGTTCGGCCATGATGAAAAAGAGACCTGCCCACGCCGTTTGCCCGGTTTTCTTTTTATTCATGACCCTCTTTTCGCTGAATGCGACCGCACATGGTCTGCCTTCCTATCATGAGGTTCGGCAATCTTATGTGAAATCGGACTCCCTTCTCCTGGATCGCCACGGAGAAGTCCTCCACGAATTGAGAATCGACGAAGGCCGGAGGAGGCTCGACTGGGCTTCCCTCAGGGACATTTCACCTGCATTACTCAGGGCCGTCATTCAGGCGGAGGACAAGCGGTTTTATGATCATTCGGGAGTGGACTACAGGTCGATAGCAGGGGCGGTTCTTCGGGGATTGACCCAGGAGAGCCTCCGGGGCGCGAGCACGATTACGATGCAAGTGGCATCGATGCTTGACAGGGAACTCCGAGCAAAGAGGGGAAGGAGGTCCCTGTGGCAGAAGGGGAATCAAATTCTGAGAGCCTGGGAGATTGAGAAGGACTGGTCCAAGGAACATATTCTTGAAGCCTATGTCAATCTCGTCACTTTTCGGGGGGAACTTCAGGGGATTGGCGCCGCCTCAAGAGGATTGTTCGGAAAAGATCCCCACGGTCTCAGTCATTCTGAATCGCTGATCCTGGCGTCTCTGATCCGGTCGCCCAACGCCGCCTCCTCAGAGGTGCTGAAGAGAGTGGCCTCCCTCAGCCAGGCCTTGAATTGGCCAATCGACGAGGGTCAACTGAAGGCAAGAGTGAAGCAAGTATTCCTGGGAACAAATTTCCTCACCCCACGCGCTGCCTGTGCCTCTCATGTTGCCAGACAGCTACTGAAAGGAAAGCCATACGGGGCAGCCATTCCATGTACTCTTGATGCTCAGGTTCAGCGTTTTGGTCGTGATCGGTTGGCGCACCATCTCATTCCGATGAAATCGCAAAATGCCGGAGATGGGGCTCTTTTAGTTATAGAGAATCAGACAGGTGAGGTCTTAGCCTACATCAGTTATAGCGGCGAGCCTGCATCTCAACGATTTGTAGACGGTGTTCATGCCAAAAGACAGGCAGGGTCCACACTGAAACCCTTCCTTTATGCCCTCGCCTTTGACATGCGAATCCTGACGCCAGCCTCCCTTTTGGAAGATTCGCCCCTAGACATTGCTGTGTTTCGGGGAATTTACCAGCCCGGGAATTATGATCATCAATTTAGAGGGTTGGTTACTGCGAGAACAGCCTTAGCCTCATCAATCAATGTGCCAGCCGTAAGAACCTTGATGATCGTTGGTATTGAACCCTTCCTGAAAAAATTGCGGCAGCTTGGAATCAAAGGTCTTCATGAATCCGGAGATTTTTATGGTCCGTCGCTTGCTCTTGGAACAGCGGATGTGAGCCTATGGGAATTAGTCCAGGCTTACCGAACTCTGGCGAACGATGGAAACTGGAGTGAGTTATCTCTGGCAAAAACTCACCATCCTTTCTCTCAACGGGTAAGAGTCCTTTCGAAAGAAGCGGTTTTTCTCGTTTCGGACATCTTGTCCGATCGAGCCGCACGGAGCATCACATTCAGTCTTGAAAATCCGCTCGCCACCCGTTTCTGGACTGCCGTCAAAACAGGCACCAGTAAGGATATGAGAGATAACTGGTGCGTCGGATTTTCGAAAAAATATACGGTTGGAGTCTGGGTAGGGAACTTTTCAGGCGAGCCGATGTGGAATGTGAGCGGGATGTCAGGAGCTGCCCCCATCTGGATCGAGATGATGAATTTCCTTCATCGAGATGATTCAACCGGAAAGACGAACATTCCGGAAAAAATTATAAAAAGGGGCATTGAATTCTCACAGAGCACGGAAGCCTCCAGAGAAGAGTGGTTTATTGAGGGTACAGAACCTGATTCAAGAAATCATCGGACGGAACAGTTCAACCATAGGATTGAATATCCTCCGTCAGGTACCGTGATTGCTCTCGATCCGGACATTCCTTCAGAACTTCAAAAGGTCTTCTTCATTGCTCAAACGAATGAGAGATCCTTGCGATGGGTCTTGAACAATATTACAATTGGCGTGGTTGATAAACCACTTTCCTGGGCGCCGAAACCGGGCAGTCATCTGCTTGCTATCGTAGACGGGGCCGAAAAGATAGTGGATTCGGTTCATTTTGAAGTTAAAGGCCCCGGTGAAATGTAGCTATTCTTGGTGGAAACCGATTCATGGCGTTTCTGCAGCAATAAAAATTTGCCTTTGCAAGATATATGGGAATTCATGGATATTCAAAAGCTTGAGGCACAAATTCGGTGTGTGATTTATGATTGTGATGGAGTCCTCTTTGACTCGCTGGAGGCCAATGGGAGATTATACAACGATATATGTACCCGTCTTGGAAGGCCTCCCTTGACCGAAGAAGAACTTGGTTATGTCCACAGCCATACGGTTTTTGAGTCTATCCGCTGCCTCGCGGGAGGAGATAAAGGTCTGGAGATGAAAGCGGGTGAATTTTTGAAACAGATCGATTGGAAGGACTATATCCAGTATTTGAAGATGGAACCTAATCTGCTTCAGGCTCTCAGGATGTTGAAAGAAAAGGGAATGTTTCGGGCAATTAACACCAACAGGTCAACCTCCATGAAACACATTATGGAAAGATACGACCTCTGGCCTTATTTTGATATGGTTGTTACGGCCCTCGACGTGAAGAATCCAAAGCCTCATCCTGAATCGGTCGAGAAGATCCTCAGCGCTTTGAAACTAAACAAGGACGAAATTATATTCGTAGGAGATTCCGAGGTCGATAGGCAGACTGCTGAATCGGCAGGAGTCCGTTTTATCGCTTACAAAAACAGAGAAATCTCCAACGGTCTCTTGATAGAGGACCATCTGGAACTATTAGAGATAGTCCGTAATGGAAAGAGTCCGTGAATAGAACCGCGCGGTAAGTATCTTCGCTCTGCCTTTCAAAATCCGAAATCCGAATTTCGGGCGAAGCGTCCGCTAAGGACCAATTCGAAACAAATACAAATTTTCGAAATTCAAATTTCTTAAATTCTTATTTGTTTGGAACATTTTAGATTTGGTCATTCGAGATTGTTTCGGATTTCGTGCTTCGAATTTCGAATTTCTGTACTCATAGGGGTTCAAAGCGGGCGGTGAAATGTCTTAATATTTCAGACTCCCAGGTGATTCGCATCCCCTTCAGATGTTCTCTCTTTTCGAATATCTCTCCGACACACTCGACAACATAGTCCATATGACTCTGGGTATAGACCCTCCTCGGAATGGCTAAACGCACCAGTTCCATGCCGGCGGGTTCAAATTCACCGCTGCCCGAATTAGTCCTTCCAAACATAACGCTGCCGATCTCACAGGTCCTTATTCCTCCGTGGAGATAAATCTCGCAGGCGAGGGCTTGTCCCGGATACTGATAAGGAGGAATGTGGGGAAGAAATGCTTTTGCATCGAGGTAGATGGCATGTCCACCCGGAGGCTGAACGATCGGGACGCCCATGTGGGTCAAATGATTCCCTACATAGGCAATCGATCGAAGCCTGTATTTCAGATAGTGCTCATCGAGAACCTCTTCTAATCCCTGGGCAATGGCCTCCAGATCACGGCCGGCAAGGCCTCCATAGGTGGGGAAGCCTTCCGTAATGACCAAAATTTTACGAGCCCTCTGGGCAAGGGAGTCGTCATTCACTGCCAAGAAGCCGCCGATGTTGACCAGGGCATCTTTCTTGGCGCTCATGGTGCATCCGTCTGTGTAGGAAAACATCTCCTTTACGATTTCACGGACCGGCTTGTTTTCGTATCCAGGCTCCCTTAACTTAATGAAGTAGGCATTTTCAGCAAACCGGCAGGCATCCAGAAATAATGGAATGCCATTGGCATGGCATAATTCAGCAGCGCCCCGTATATTTTCCATGGATACGGGTTGTCCGCCGTCTGAATTATTCGTTACGGTGAGCATGCAGAGGGGAATGTGGGTCGGCCCAGCCTTTTGAATCAATGCTTCTAAAGCCCTTAAATCCATGTTGCCTTTGAAATCCGCGACGAGAGATGGAATGTTTCCTTCAGGGACCGGAAGATCAATGGCCTCCGCCCCGCTCACGTTGACGTTTGCCCGGGTGGTATCGAAGTGGGTATTGTTCGGAATGATCTTCCCTTTTCCCCCGACAATGCTGAAGAGAATTCTTTCTGCGGCCCTTCCCTGATGAGTGGGAATGATGTGCCGGAATCCCATGATCTCTTTTACAGTCCTTTCAAAACGGTAAAAACTTTTGGAACCGGCATAGGCTTCGTCGCCCTCCATGATTCCGGCCCATTGTTCGGCGCTCATGGCTGCAGTGCCGCTATCCGTGAGGAGGTCGATCAACACGTCCTCCGAATGAATGTTGAAAAGATTGTACCCAGCCTCGATGAGGACCCGTTTCCGTTCTTCGCGGGTTGTGAACCGGATAGGCTCAACCGTCTTGATTTTAAAGGGCTCAATGATGGTCTTCATCTTTTTCCTTCCCATTATTAACATTCTCATAATAGGGTTGACATCTGACCACCCCCACCCGAACCCTCCCCCCTCGATGGGGAGGGAACTTATATTTACCCTCTCCCCTGGCGGGAGAGGGCGAGGGTGAGGGGGCTATGTCGTTATTATTATGAGACCCTTCATAAGTGATCATTGATAGTCTACCATATTCTCTTATCATGATCACCTCTTTAATACAATCCTATCTATAAAGAACGGTTTTGGGAATTCTTGGGTATTCCCACTTGACATTTTTCCCACTCTTGTATTATGGTTCATTTGAAAGGAGAAGAACAGAAGAAAATGGAAACGGTAAAACTGACTGTTGATTCAAGAAAGAGGGTTTCCTTAACAAAACTCCTCCCGGAAGGAAAAGTTAGCTCCGTAAGGGCATACAGGGAGAATGATAAGATTGTTTTGGAACCTATGGTGGAAATTCCAGCCCGCGAAGTCTGGCTTTATGAGAATAAGAGTGCCTTGGAAAAGGTCAAGAGAGGTTTATCACAGAAAGGGAAGATTAAACGGGGGGCTTTTGCAAAGTATGCAAAATAGAGGCATATGTTTGAACTGATTTTTACTCCGCAGGCCGATTCAGATCTTCGAGAAATCGAAAATGATCCTTCAAAGAAAAATGTCCTAACGGCAGTAAGAAAAACACTCGGATTGATGGAAACCAATCTGAGACATCCTTCCTTAAGCACACATGAATTCATTTCACTTAAGGGGCCAAGGGGTGAAAAGGTATTTGAAGCCTATGCCCAACAAAAAACACCCGCTGCTTATCGAATTTTCTGGTATTACGGTCCCGGAAGAGGACAGATTACCATTGTATCTATTACGCCCCATCCATAAAAATGGTGTTTTGTCTCAATCACCGCCGCTTGCCCAAATTTATTTTTCAGATATCGTACGAAGGGCTTCAAGAAATTCGGCGGGGATTTTGTAACCTAAGGCTTGTGCCTTCTTAATGTCCTCCCAGGATTTGTCAAATTCCTTTTTAAGATAATAGACTCTTCCCCGGCTGTAATAGATCCCGCCATCCCTTGGGTTGATCTCTATGGCTTTGTTGTAATCGGAGACCGCCAGATCATATTGCCCTTTTCTATCATAGGCAGACCCTCTGCTATGAAAAGCCTCAGCAATCTTTGGGTTGATCTCCAGGGCTTTGTTGTAATCAGAGATCGCCTGGTCATATTCACCTCTTTTACCATAGACATTACCCCGATGGTAATGCGCTAATGCATCCCTTGGGTTGATCTCCATGGCCTTGCTGAAATCAGAAATCGCTAAATCATATTGGCCTTTTCTGACGTGGGCAATTCCCCGGTTGTTGTAAACTCCGGCATCCCTTGGATTAAATTCGATAGCCTTAGTATAATCGGAGATCGCTTCATCGTATTGGCCTTTCTTACTATAGGCAAATCCTTTATGGGAGTAAACCACTACATACTTGGGATCGATCTCAAGGGCTTTGTTGTAATCAGGAATCGCCTGATCATATTGGCCTTTTTTACTATAAACATTCCCCCGGTTGTAGTAGACAACGGCATCCCCTGGGTTTATCTCAATGGCTTTATTGAAATCAGAGATCGCACGGTCATATTGACCTTTTATCCCATAGGCAAAGCCCCTGCTGGAATAAGCCTCGGCATCATTTGGATTAATCTCAAGGGACTTCGAATAATCAGAAATTGCCTGATCAAATTGGCCTTTTCTCCCATAGGCGACTCCTCTGTTAAAGTAAGCCTCCGAATGGTTAGGGTTGATCTCCAAAGCTTTGTTGTAATCCGAGATTGCCTGATCGTATTCACCTTTTTTACCATAAGCATTTCCCCGGTTGTAGTATGCATCAGCATGCTTTGAATTGATCCCAATGGCTTTGCTGTAATCCGAGATGGCCTGATCATACTGGGTTTTATTGAGATAATCATTTCCCCGTGAATAGTAGGATTCGGCATTTTCCGGCTTGCTCTGTTCTTTTGGTTTACTCTGCTCTTGTTGAGTACAGGCAAACGAGAACAAAAAGAAAAGAAGGAATAATGGAATAATGGAATGTTGGAATATTGGGTAAACAATACTGGAACGCTGGAATGTTGGAATACTGGAATGTTGTAACAATTTGCTATGAATCGTCATCATTCTTCCCGCATGTAAGAAAAATAGGTGTTCGGATTTTGTTTCCCTGCTGTTCATTTAAGCCGTTTGTGCTGAGCCTGTCGAAGCATGGACAGCTTAACTACCCACCCTTCGACCGGCTCAGGGTGAACGGTTTCTTGCCTTTTGCCAAGAGAGGGAAGAAAGAATTTAGTCTCCAGTGTTCATACAGCTTTATGGACCGATTACTAACACTAACACTCGCACTATCACTTTGACTCAATGGCGATGAGTTCTACTTCGAAGATGAGAGTCTGATTGGGACCGATACGACCGCCTGCTCCCTGCTCCCCGTAAGCGAGGTGGGGAGGGATGAAGAGCTGCCATTTGGAGCCAACAGGCATGAGCTGTAAAGCCTCCTTCCAACCCGGAATGACGCTTGTGACCTTGAAGACCGAGGGTTTCCCCTCCCGATATGAGCTATCCAGCTCGGTCCCATCGATAAGGGTATTCCGGTAATGGCACACCACTGTGTCAGCCTCGGTCGGCTTTTTGCCTTCGCCCACCTTGAGGATCTTATACTGCAGGCCACTCGGCAGACTCACAACGCCTTCTTTCGTCTTGTTCTCCGCAAGGAAAGCGTCCCCCTTCTTCATGTTAGCATCCGCTGCTTTTTTCATGGCTTGCATCTGCCTCCGTGTCAGATCTGCCTGAAACGCCCCCAGGACATTACGGAGATCCTCTTCCGGCACGAGGAGCTTTTCGCCCGAGAGCCCGTCTTTCAAACCTCTTATCAGGAGGTCCACGTCGAGAACGATTCCCTGCCGCTTTAAGTTTCTCGCCATGTCGACCCCAATACCGTAACTCACTTTCTGTTTCACAGTCTTGAGAGCCGGCGTCTCCTCAGCATTCACCGGGGAATAATCAGAAAATAAAAGTGTTAGTGTGAGTGTCAGTGTCAGAAAGAAATAGACATCTTTTTTCATCATCCATTACTCCTCTTCCATTGTTAGTTAGAAAATCGCATAGCGCATAGCGTAACCAACAAAATTTAAAGACAAAAGTAGGGTGGGTTAAGCGCAGCAAACCCACCGACCCATCTTCAAGACCCACAAAAGGACCCGATTTTCATGGTTCGAGGGTGCCCTCCGGGCATGGGGCATTAATTCTCTTCCCCATTATTCCAATCTTCCATCATTCCAATCTTCCAGTTCTATTTCATTATCCCCCTGGCTCGACGGCGATGAGCTCGACTTCGAAGATGAGGGTCTGATTGGGCCCGATAATCCTACCACGGCCTAACCCCTTAGCTCCATAGGCAAGATTGGAAGGAACATAGAGAATCCATTTGGATCCCTCCTTCATGAGCAGCAGAGCCTCCCTCATACCCTTGATGAACTTGCCGACCTCATTTGTGACGGGTTTATCGCTCTTGTAGGAGTTGTGGAATTCGGCCCCGCTGGTAAAGGTGCCGCGATAATGGACTTTTACTTTGTCGGTCTTTGTCGGTATCTTACCGGTACCCTCTTTGACCACCTTGTATTGGAGGCCGCTGGGCAAGGTTACGACGCCATCTTTTTTTGCGTTCTCAGCTATGAAGGCCTCCCCTTCTTTCTTGTTCTTTTCAGCCACCCCTTCCATTTTTTTAGCCTGCTTTGCCTTCATCTCTTTCTGGACCGATTGGAGGGTATTAGCCATCTCCTGTTCGGTCAAGGCCGCTTTATTGCCGGCGTAACCTTCTTTTAAGGCCTTGAGGTAAGTTTCAATGTCGATGTCCACAGAACTGTTCTTTATGTTGCTGCCAGCTTTATAACCAAGGCTGTAACTCAATTTTTCTTTTTGGCTCATGGTATCACTTTTTGCTTTCGGCTGCTCTTGAGCCAGGGCCGGTCCAATAAGCAGAAAGGCGCTGAATAAAATCGATAAGATCACCCTCATGTATAATCTCCTTTCTTACATAAGAATTAGTCGAATAATAACAAATGAATCAAATATTTCAAGGAAGTTTAATACTACTTCGACAAATACCCCATCCCCCTCCTGACCTCCCCCCTTGAAGGGGAAGGAATCACGCGAAGTGCGTGACAATTTCCCGCCCTTTCAGGTCGGTACGATTCTTTACAAGAAGCCCTTCCTTCTTCACCCTCCCCTTCAGGGGGAGGGGCAGGGTGGGGGTGGGTGTATTTATGCCGGTTGTCCGGAGAATAAAGCGGGGCCGGGTAATTACTTACCCAGCCCCGTATGAATGATGAAAATCTGTTTTTGTTTTTTACGGCGCTGCGACTAAGGGCGGTCCGTTTACTGTGAAGGGCGCGTCGCTGACGTCCCTGACAATCACGTCTCCGTTAGCCTTCTTCAGCGTCACTCTGACCTTGTACTGCCGGTCCACTGGCGGCGTGGGAAGCGTCCAGGTATACGTTCCGGGGTTACCCTCAAGCGGGGCTATGGAACGCCATTTCGTTGCGCCTACCCTCTTGTATGCGAGACCCACTTTGCCGACAGGCTTCGTCGTGCCATTTGTGACCCAGGTAATCGTCACATTGTCACCACCTGCGAAGACCTCGCCGCCATCCGGAGACTCGAGTTTCAACACCTCGATCGTGAAAGGAAGAGATACGACATTGCCGAGGGGTGTTCCGCCAGCGTCATAGGCTGTGACCCTGATGAGGGCGGTCTTGAAGTTCTTGTTGAACGTGGGCACCGACCAGGGGTAGCTGTTCTCCAAGACGTTATCGGCAACGAGTTTCCATGTAGCGCCGTTGTCGAAGGAGTACTGAATCTTAAAGCTTGTTGCTGCGGCATTACCTCCCCAACTGATCGTGTAGTCGCTTCCCGCAGGAATGACTAACCCCGCTGCATTCGGTGTGACGAGCACAAGCGGTTCCACTACTCCGACCTCGTAAGGACGCATCATCTCATCGTCCTCATGGTCCAGGATATGGCAGTGCCATACAAAGAGGCCGGGGATATCGAATTTGGCTTTTACCCGGGTAACCGTGTTACCGTCGATAAACACAGTGTCTTTGGTGCCTGTTTCCCCTGGGCCGGGGGGCGTCGTTGTAGGCCCGCCTATGACATCGCCTATGGGTGTACGGTCAAGGATCTCGAACTGTACCAAATGAAGGTGAATGGGGTGGTCCCCACCATCGAAGTTAAATATCTCCCATATCTCAGTGGTATTAAAAACCGGGGTCTCGGTAATTGCTGCTTCCCATCGGAGTGGTATCCCTACAGCTGGGGGGCCAGGATTAACGGTGCCGAGCAATTTACCGGGTCCACCAACTCCGTCATTCGCAGAGACCTGCCTTGTGAAGTCGGCAGGACCAAGGGGAGTAAAGGCGGGCAGGACGAGCTGATCGGCGGGAGTACTTGTGTCAGCAGAAGTCAGAGCCACCACGACGAATCTAATCACCTGTCCAGTCGTCCCAACGTCTCCCTGGTTGTTGACGAGGTAGATTACATCACCTGGAGTAAAAGCGCTGAAGTCAACGATGACGTCCGCCCTCTCGGCTATATGTAGAACTATATTTTGGACATTTGCCGCTGCCGGCCCGCTCAGGAAACCTCCATCCGCGCCGATCTGCCAGAAGGGATTAACGAGCGCTGTCCAGGCGCCATCGTCGATACTGTTATCTCCAGGAGTATTGTCGGTAGCTAACTCCAGGTCAATGGGGTTCTCATTGGATGCATTTAAAAAACGGAACCGGTAGCGCCGTGGCTCGACATTTAAGGATGGCCATGTATTGCCGTTTACCACCATCGTGTCACCGCTGCCGTTATCAAAAGCGAAATCCAGGGCGCCGGTATCGAGAAAGGCCCTTTCCTGGATCACCATGGGGATCTCGTAGGCGCCGCCTGGGAGCACGCTTGGGTTGCCCGCTTGAGGCAGGTCCGAATCTCCTCCCCGGAGGATATAAAAACCGGTAGGACCTGCATAGATGTTAAGTCTGGTGATACCGAGGGAGTGGTCATGGAACCAGAGCGTTGTAGCACGCTGGTCATTGCGGTACTGGAAATAGGCAGCACCCGGTTCGACAACAGGCACCGCCGGAATCTGCGCGAAATCAGAACCCTGCGTTGCATAGCCTGCAGGAATGTTATTCGCCGCGGGCAGATACCATGCCTCAGGGAAACCGTCACTTTCAGGCGTCACATGGGAACCATGCAAATGGACGACCATCGGGACCGGTCCAGTGTAAGGGGCGCCGCTTGTACCCTCGCAATCGGTTCTGGCAGGGGGGACGGCGCAATCCTGTGGAGGGTTCGCCCAGTGGAGCGTCTGGTCTACATCAGCAGCAAAAAGATGAGGAATAAATGATCCATCAGGATTCACGAGACCATTGATCCATTTGACCCGCACACGCCTGTTTACGTCGGCTTCGATGGTGTACGAAGGGTAGTGGAAGCTCGCAGGAGTATTGATAGCCCCAAAACCCCATACGGTTGTCATCAAACCCATACTCGCAGGAAGGACCTGCTGCTGAAATTGTTGCTTTGCGATCTCGTAATAGTCAATGCCGCCGGGCAGCACACTCGTCATCGGCATGGTCGGCGAGATAAACAGGGGCGTCTCGTACTTTGGGATTGTCGCCCCATCAAGATGCTGAGCAAATGCAGGCGCGATGCCTAAGAAAATAAGAAACAATACTGTTGCCGAAATCACAAATTTCCACGAGCGCTTTTTCATAACTGCTTCCTCCTCCTGTTTCGTGAGATTGTGAGTATGACGGTTTCGTATAAAGTCGTCTCACCGGTGAATCCTTCGACCGTTCGCCCTGAGCTTGTCGAAGGGTGAACGGGCTCACGGCTCAGGACAGGCACCGGTGTCCAGGCGTCGTCCCGACCCCGTATCAAGTACGGGGTAAACTCCAGTCGGGAACCAGGTCAAAGACTGGGTCCCGGTTTTCACCGGGAACCCTGGATTCCGGCTTTCGCCGGAATGACGATCTTCCCAACATTCCAATATTCCAGTATCTCAATTGTCCCAATCACTTCGGTTGATCTATTTCCACATGTATGGCGTTGCCTTTATACCAGGCCTTGATGGGTAATTTTTTGGAAATTCCCTCGAAAGCCACCCTCAATTCACTCTTTCCCGCTTTGAGGATGGTTAGTTCCACTTTTGAGCCCTTGTTTGGGGAGATGGTTATCATGGCGGGATCACTGGCCTCCCAGGCGGCACTAATGTTAATCAGCTTCCCTTGAGCATCGAAACCCTGGGCAATGGCTTCCACAGTGATCTCTTTCCCTTCCTCAACACTGTAGTAGGGTGGCAAGAGCCAGCGGTCTCCCACGTAGGTGCCCTGTGAAATCGAGGGATTCATTTTGAAGGAAATCCTGATGTCGGTGAGGGAAGCAGCAGCCTGGGTGAGGCCTGCGAGAAGACCCATTATCAAGACTGAAAGCAAGATCAAATTCGCAATAACCGACAAACGTTTTGTAGTGGTAATCATACTTCTTCCCTTCATCCCTACCTAACTCCCCTTCATCTCCCCTTAACTTAAGGGGGGGAATAGGGAAGGGTTAAGGCCCCCTCTCCCTCCGAGACTGGGTCGCGAATTCTATTAGGGGGTGATAAAATAGGCTGCGAAACAGTCCCTCCAGGGGAGAGGGGGGAAAACCATTAATTAAGAAATTTGGTAGTCGCAGGCTTTAGCCTGCGTTCTATGCTGAATCGGCACTAACGATTGACGCAACCTGAAGGTTGCGGCTACCAAAACTGTTGCTACATTAAACTCAGCTGTTCCGTCATGCCGGACCTGATCCGGGATCCAGAGTGTAATTAAAACACTGGATTCCGGCTTTCGCCGGAATGACGACCCTTTTAGAGAATCGATCTACAGTTGATATCGATTGCTGAAAAGAAAGCGGGGCCGGGTAATTTCTTACCCGGCCCGGGTTTGGTTGTTGTCCATTAACGTAGGGAACGGTTTGAAACCGTTCCCTACACTTCTCTTTACGGGGTATTGACTAATGTGAAAGTGCTGTTAGATCTGTCTCTACCCTTTTCTCCGCCGCCTGGCCCGAAGGCAATGACCCTGATCAAGCTTTTCGGCCTCTCCCTATTAGGATTAGGCGGTACCCAGTCGTAGGTCATCGGCCCACCGGGAACATGGGGGAGAGGTCCAGCGATCTTCGTCCAGGTCTGTCCATTGTCCTTCGACAACTCAAGCCTGTAATGGTCGATGTTAGCATCGTCGGGACCGCCCCAGGATATTGTGAACGGGTTAGTTAAAGGATCAGATGAATCGATCACCTCGCCGCCGTTCGGCGCGATGAGTGTCACATCTGCAAAACCAGTGAGTGAATCAAAGTGACTGATGGCGCCTGCCGGGAAAGCAGGGTTTGGAGACCCATCAGGAAGGGTTCGCCTGAGGCTTGAGACCCCAAGGAAGTTTGGCAACCTTGTTGTATTGCCACCGGCGCCAACCGCCAGAACCTGCCTGAACCTGCCATTGGCTAATCGGGCCAAAAAGCCTGGCCGGCCAAAGGTGTTGTCAGGTGCCTTGCCATCAAGAGGCACAAAGATCTCCGGATGGTCGAAGGGCGCCCGGTCGAAAGCCACGCGCTCATCGGTGAGCTCCAGCAGGAAGTCGATCAGGGCGTTCTTGATCGCCTCTTTCTGTTCGTCGGTAAACTCCGGTAGGGCTTCAGGGTTTGGTGTGCCATCAGGAAGGAGACAAGGTACATTGGTCGGGGGCATCCCATCTGGTAGTGGTACTATAGCTGGATTTACGACGCAACCCCCAAGGGCTTCGTCCTCTTCGTCCAGGCGGACGAGGAGGAAGTCGCGGTGGTCTTTGTTGGTTATAGAGAAATCTCCGCCGCGGTCATAGAAGTCAAGCTGCTGACGGAGCGTCAGCTTGCTGCCGGTATGGAAATAGGGGCCGGTGAGCTCCACGTTGCGTAATGGGGCCGCCTTGAAGGCACCCTGCACGTTTACCCGGTTGACGTTGGGCCACATGGCCATTTCGGGCCCTCTCGCGCTGTTGAAGGCCTCGCCGAGAACACCGGCCGGATTGAATGGGCCGAACGTATCGACGAATCCTTCGAGCATTGGCTCAGCCATAAGTGTGTTGAGGCCGACGAACAGCTCGTCGATATTGATCTCGTCGCCCACGGGGATGTTGCTTGCCCATGGGGCTAAGTGAGGAGGCAGCAGAGGATTAGCCGGCTCTTCTCCAAAACCAGGGTTGATCTGTTGGTCCTGGGCATTCGGCTCGAACAGTCCGCCGCCAGTGGGGTCGCCAAAAAGCCCGGTGTCGGGATTGATGGCAAGGGGGTCGGGCTCGAAGTTAGGCAGCGGAATCCCACCGGCCGGAGGTATAGCGAACCCGTCTGCGCGGTTATCCCCGCCCGGGCTATAGCCCACGCCGCCGAGGTTTTTCAACGCGAGATAAGAGAGCGACATGGGCCATCCGAATGGGTCTCTATCTCCACGGCCGAGGTCATTATCAATAGGCCGGATTCCGAGGTTATACATCCCGTTGTCGAGCAGGGCCTGGCCCTGGGGAAACCCGCCGTGTACACCGCCGGGTATAAGGGCGCCGTAGGAATCGACACATGGCTCTGCAATGCACAGGTCCACGATATTGCGTTCGAGCCCGTCCTGGGCGTTCTCCTGAAGCTCGCCTTCGAGCAAAAAGCCTGAAATGATCCGGCCTCGGCCCAGAGGCTCGGGAAAGAGCTCGAGCCCCGGCTGGACAAACTCCGGGACCCAGTCGATAAAATCAATCTGGTGGCTGACCCCGAAAGTATGGTCAGTCAGCGTCCCACCCGCGTGACACTCGCCGCACCGGAGAGACCGGAAGTTGGGATTCTTGAGTGAGAAATTGGACCCGAGGAAGAAGTCAAAACCAAACAGGGGATCAGGGTCCGTCGCTACACGGGTACCGTGAGACGGCACTAACTCGCAGTCCTGGCCACCCTCGAGTGTGCAGTTTTGCCTGACGTTGAGTATAGGAGTTACGGCCTCGCTGTCGCGTTTGAAGTTGCCGACCTCGGTGAAGCAGGATTGTACACCGCCCGTGCTGTTCTCTCCGAAGCAGTTGAGTAGATCTATTACAAGGAACGGCTCGCCGGACTCTCCGAAGCCCTTAAACACATCCGGATTCGCGTCCATGAACCGGTCATACGGAGTGTCATCCGGCACAAGGATATGTCCCCAGGCCTGCACCGAAAGGCCTGCGAAAAGGGTCAAGTTCGCTTCCATCTGCGTGAACTGGTTGGTGTTGAGTGGATCAGCCGCACCGTCGGCAATCGAAAGAACATAATTATCGAATGGGTCTTTCTTGCTATTTACGACCGTGCCGGTATCCGGGTCGAAGACCGGGATAGAGACGGTGCCGGGAGCACACTGATTCGGATGTAAAAAGGTATTACCATCAGTGTAGCAGCCTTTAAGATGCATGGTGGTGTTTTGCCATAGTTGAGGATAGAAGGCATGCCTGATCAAGGTTACATAGCCGCTTTCACCAGCGACCGAGGTAGCATGAGGAGGCACAGTGATCCCGGGCACGCCAGGGCCTACCAGTGTTTGGTTTGAATAGGGACCGAGAACGCTGTCCGTGGGATCTACCAATTGGTTGGCCAGGGGGGTCACACCGGGCTGGAGCAATTTCTTGGCGATCTTGGCCCAATTGCGGTTATTACCGGACATCTCAAAGTTGCTCAAAGCCGGTCCTGTCACTAAGGAAGCAAGGCTGGAGAACCGGATGATCTGCCGCGTAGCCTGGATATTGCCATCGCCCATATCGACCATGACGTGGGCCTGGGGGTCGGAAGCGCCAAAGACGCTGCCGCCATTGAAATCATGGCGGGCCCTGCCGTCCCAGAAGTTATCGAAATTCAGCGCCGCCTGGAAGAGCGTCGGGGTGTTGCGGGGCTCGACCCTTCTGAGACCATGCCCTTCCCCCTGCACTAACTGGAAGACCGGGATCGGGTCGGGCGGGAAGGTGGACTTGTCCCGCTTTACTACGGGCGGGTTTGTACCGGCAATAAATGCATTTGCTCCGACTACCACATCCTGGAACCTGCGAAATACTACGCCCATGGAAGACATGACGTCATCACTATCGTCCAGTATATTGTTTTTATCGCATACTATTCTCGTTTGGCCATTAATGGGATTGGTTGAAATTAATGGTGTTTCACACGCCGGGTCGCCCATGATCTCGATGTCTGCCAACCTGTGGAAGGGAAAGTGGCCGGGAGTCACATCTTTATTGGCTTTTTTCTTTCCCTCGACCTCAAACTTGGCTTTGTTTCCCTTGGATCCCTTGAAGTCAGGTGTCAACTGGTTCTTGGTCCGGTTGTCGGCGCCTGCATGGAAGTGGCAAGAGCCGCAGGCCTGGACGCCGTCGCTGCCGACCTGCATATCCCAGAACAGGGCCTTGCCCATAACAGTCGCAAAATCCCTGGCTGTTTGCTTTTCCGCACGAGTTGCACCCGCATAGTAATCATTTTCATTTGAAGGCACAAGGTAAGCGGGGGCGTTTTCAGAATCATCCAGTGCTTCGGCTGCCCTGGCGAGAAGATTTTCAGCATTGTTATAAGCATAATTCGGCAGAGCCCCGGTTCCTCCGAACTCGACTATTCTCAACGAAGGCTTTCGGAGAAGCCCGGTAGTGTTGGGGTCGAACGTAGTATCGATGCCGCCACTAACCGGATCGCGCACGCCGATGAACCCTCGCACCGGATCGTAGAGTCGATCGACGGCCGGGTCAAGGATGGTGGCCAGTGTCGCACCTGCTGGAAGGGGAACGGCCGGCGTTGAGTACCCCTGAGGGTTGTCCGGGTCGTCGAGCTGGCCGAAGCCGAAGTAGTTCGGTTCACCGGGATCGCCTCCACAGAGGTTGACGCCCTCCCCAAGGTTGATAGCGTTGCAGCCCACGGAGCCGGGGACGCACGGGTTGCCATCGATGTCCTGGTAGATAACAATTGCCTCAGTTGCGATAATGCAGGTCTCCGTGTCAGGCGCAATGGGGCTGTTCATGTCAGCCGCTGCTTCGTCGTCCTCGACACGGTCGATTCCTGGAGTCACCGTGATTGTCCGATAGGTCCAGGTCACTGTTGGCGGCACAGGCGGGTCTGCGGTCGGATCGCCCGGATCGGTCATAACGAGTAAATCCGGGACCGTCCAATCCCCTCCCGGGTAGTTAATATTCACCAGGCGCAACTCTTCACCGCCGGTGTGGAGGTAGTTCAGCGGATGGACCAGGAAGCCGGTGTGTGGCACCTCGACGCAGCCCACGGAGCCGGGCGCGCACGGGTTGCCTGCCCCGTCCCGGAAAACGAAGGACCGCCGACGCGGAATGGTCGAGCGGTAGGACGGAAAGCCCTGGTAATTCGGGGCTATGAGCGGCTCGTACACAAAAGCGTATGGGTTATCGAGCATTTGCTCGACCTCGTCCCAGATGGGCGAGCCTTTCAATGAATCGAGTGGATCCTCCACCTCGAAGGCAAAATACGCCTGCTGGAATACGATTAACCCGGAGTTGTCGGTGGTACCTCCCATCACAGCGAGGGCGGGCGTCACCGCAAACAAAGGCATGGCCAGGGCCACGCAGAGGGTTAACGCTAACAATCTTAGCGTCCCACTCTTAAAATTTATTACTCTCATACAGATCTCTCCTTTCCTTTAGTAGTAGGGAACGGTTTGAAACCGTTCCTTACCGGTTGGTTAGTCATTCCTGCTCTGTATCAAGGGTAGGGAACAGTTTCGAACCGTTCCCTATTGCATTGGTAGGAACGGTTTCAAACCGTTCCCTACGCCATTCCCACCCTTTCCAAACCGTTTGATTATGAATCACCTCCCTTCACAAATTTTTAGCGCAGCTTTTGCTAAAGTTATCATCGAGACCTCCCAGGATTAAGTGCACCAACTCCCCTAATTCCAAAGGTTTCTCGATACATTTCGTTATACCGTTTGAGCGAAGTCTTCTTTCGACGTCAGGATTGAGATAAGCGGACATAACAATCACGGGAATGCCGGGATGGCTTTTTCGTATGTGGGATATAAACTCAAACCCGTCCATCCCGGGCATCTTAAGATCAGTTACTACAAGGTCCACATCTTCCGACTTGAGAACTGATAAAGCCTTATGTCCGTTCTCAGCGATCAGGGTGTGGAATTTATAATTAGAGGTGGTTAAGCAATCCAAAAGGCTATGGAGGAATATCTTTTCGTCGTCCACAATCAGTATTTTCTTAATGACGGGACTCCTTTCTCTTTTTTGATGAGGAGACTCCTTTTTCCGTTCGCCCTGAGCCTGTCGAAGGGTGTAGAGCAATAAGAATGCCGGCTCCAAAAGATCGCATAGCGCATGGGGCATAGCGCATAGCGCAAGAGCAAGAAATCAAGATATTTTAGTAAGTTATCGTTAATGAACCGTGACGAAAGATTGGAAGAGTTAGGAAGAGATGGCTGGAAAATAGGTCATTATAGGCAGGTCATTTTGAGCTGGTAAGTCATTATAAGTCAGTGATAGTGTGGGTGGGAGTTTTTTTTAATTCGGAATGCGGGATGCGGAGTGCGGAATATAGTCGTGAGGCGCGAGAGCGGTTTAAAGGCCAAGGTCCTTTCTAACCTTTTCCCAGCGGATTGCTT
>Ga0214473_10001960_pt1 | contig 26027 bp, 23 predicted proteins | sample RVTome_7_FD_203509 | JGI IMG/M metagenome (GOLD analysis project Ga0214473, IMG submission 203509) | Soil microbial communities from uranium-contaminated site in the Upper Colorado River Basin, Wyoming, United States - RVT98D197 | ecosystem: Environmental > Terrestrial > Soil > Contaminated >...
TCCTCAGCCCCTCTGGCAATGACGCGGTGCTGATCACACCGAGGAGCAGAACTGTGCCTTGACAACGCCTTCGCTCTTATCGAGGGGCACCCGCACCCGGCGTAGCTGGCGCTACCCGCCGCAGCGCCGTGTAGCGTTGGAGGTGTGGTGATGTCCGATCTAGACATCTTGACAACCACACGTAGTTGGGTCGCGACTCCTTGGGACTACAACAGTTGTATTTATCTCCGGTTTCGAGCGGATGGTTCGGGTGACATGGTGTTGGGCTACGGCCAGGCGATCATCGCCAAGATCAAATTTGGGTTCTCCTTGAACACTCCGAACGAACTGGCGCTCATGTATCAGGACTTTCAAGGCGATCGCCGCGTGAAAATTGTGCCGTGCAGCATAAGCCAAAAGTCCAAGGCCGTTCACTACTCGTTGAAAGAGGGTGAGATAGCAGGTGAAGCGCCGAACAGCGGCCCTTTCAAGTACTACTGGACCCTGAGTTTAGACAACTCTCCATTTCCAGAAGAGCTGAGAGTCCCTGAAATATCCCCTATAGGGGACGTCTGGCATCTGCGCGAGTACTATGGGCACAATGCGAATGAGACTGCTCTCGGCGAATTGACAGGCGCGAGGGGTAGCCCGTAGAATGCGTTGTACGCAACTCCACTCCGGAGGAAAAAATTCTCGCGCGCGCAGCCCTGTGGCGCACGTGAGCCGCGCGGATGGCCCCGAAGTATATCTTTGTGACGGGTGGTGTTGTTTCTTCGCTGGGTAAAGGAGTCGCTGCCGCCTCGATTGGCTGTCTTCTCGAAAGCCGCGGTCTTCGCGTCACCCTGCAAAAGTGCGATCCGTACCTGAACGTAGATCCCGGGACGATGAGCCCGTATCAGCACGGCGAAGTGTACGTGACCGATGACGGCGCCGAGACGGACCTAGACCTGGGCCATTACGAGCGCTTCACCAACGCCAAGCTGACCCGCGATCACAACTGGACCACCGGGCGGCTGTATGAGTCCATCATTTCGAAGGAGCGGCGGGGGGATTACCTGGGGCAGACGGTGCAGGTTATTCCGCACGTGACGGACGAGATCAAGGCGGCGTTCCGCAAAGTGGCCGACGGCGTGGACGTGGTGATTGTGGAGATCGGAGGCACGGTCGGGGACATCGAGTCGCTGCCGTTTCTGGAAGCGATCCGGCAGATGCGGCTGGAGCTGGGCGCCGAGAACGCCATATTCGTGCACGTGACGCTGGTGCCGTTCATTCCCACGGCGGGCGAGCTGAAGACCAAGCCCACGCAGCACAGCGTGAAAGAGATGCTGAGCATCGGCATCCAGCCGGACCTGCTGCTGTGCCGCAGCGACCGCCCACTGCCGCGCGAGATGAAGGCCAAGATCGCGCTTTTCTGCAACATCGCCGAGTCCGCGGTGATCACGGCGCAGGACGTGGACACGATTTACGCGGTGCCAGTGGCGCTGGCCAGCGAAGGGCTGGATGAGCAGATCCTGCGCCTGTTGAAGCTGGAGGCGCCGCCGCGGAATATGTCGGCGTGGCTGGGACTGCTGGACAATCTGCACCATCCGCAGGGCGAAGCGCGGATCGGCGTGGTGGGGAAATACGTCGCGCTGGAGGACGCTTACAAGAGCCTGCGCGAGGCGCTGCTGCACGGGGGCCTCGCCCACCGGGTGCGCACGGTGATTGAGTGGATCGAAGCGGAAGACATGGATTCGCCGGCGACGGCGGCGCGGCGGCTGGCCCACGTGGACGGCGTGCTGGTGCCGGGCGGGTTCGGCAAGCGCGGCATCGAAGGGATGATCCACACCATCCGCTACGCGCGCGAAAGCAAGGTGCCGTTTTTCGGCATCTGCCTGGGCATGCAATGCGCCACCATCGAGTACGCGCGCAACGTGGCGGGCCTGGCGGGCGCGAACAGCACCGAGTTCGACCCGCAGACGCCGCATCGCGTCATCTACAAGCTGCGCGAGCTGCTGGGTGTGGACGAAATGGGCGGCACCATGCGCCTGGGCGCGTGGCCCTGCCGCCTGGAGCCGGGCTCGCAGGCGCAGCGCGCGTACGGGAGCGCGGAAATCAGCGAGCGGCACCGGCACCGGTACGAGTTCAATGGCGATTACGAGCAGAGACTGGTGGGCGCGGGGCTGCGCATCAGCGGGCGCACACCCGACGGCATGTACGTGGAGATCGTCGAGGCGCCGGACCATCCCTGGTTCGTGGGCTGCCAGTTCCATCCGGAGTTCAAGTCGAAGCCGCTTGCGCCGCATCCTTTATTTGCCGCGTTCGTGGGCGCTGCCATGCGGCACCGCAAGGGCGCAGATCGCCCGGCGGCGGCGCGTAGCGTCCCTGCCGCCAAGGAAGCCGCCGGGCAGAAGTGAGCGCTCGTGCTCATGGCAAGACTGTGTCGCCCCTACGGGGCTTTCCTTACTATCGCAACGATTCCCAGGGCTTCCGCCCTGGGCTAAGTTGTGTCGTCCCTCCGGGACTGGCATTAACACATTGGCGCGCCGTTGCAAATCCGCGGCGTCCCGCATAGGCTTACACTCCGCGAAGGCGTTCCGTCCCACATGCGGGACGGGCGCTCGAGCCAGCATGCCGACCACACGGACCATCGCGATAGGACATTTCCGCATCGGCCCAGGCCGGCCGCTGGTGCTGATCGCGGGTCCGTGCGTGATTGAAAACGAAGCGCACGCCATGCGTATGGCTGCGCGCCTGGCAAAAATCGCGGCGGCGGCGAAAGTGCCGCTGATTTTCAAGGCGTCCTACGACAAGGCCAACCGCTCCTCGCTGCATTCGTATCGCGGGCCGGGCATGCGGGCGGGACTGGAAGTGCTGCGCAAGATCAAAGGGCGCTTCGGCATGCCCATACTGACGGATATTCATGAGCCTTCGCAGGCGGCCGCGGCGGCGGAAGTTTGCGATGTGCTGCAGGTGCCGGCGTTTCTTTCGCGGCAGACGGATTTACTCCTGGCGGCGGGGCGGACCGGGCGGGTGGTCAATCTCAAGAAGGGGCAATTTCTCTCGCCGTGGGATATGGGCAACGCGGTGGAGAAAGTGCGTAGCACGGGGAACCGGAAAGTCATGGTGACCGAGCGCGGGACATCGTTTGGGTACCATAATTTGGTGGTGGACATGCGCGCGTTTCCCATTCTGGCCAAGACCGGGTGCCCGGTGATTTTTGACGTCACGCACTCGGTGCAGTTGCCGGGCGCGGAGGGAACTGCCAGCGGCGGCCAGCCGGAATTCATCGAGCCGCTGGCGCGGGCGGGCTGCGCCGCCGGGGTGGACGGGATTTTTGTGGAAGTGCACGATAAACCCGCGCGGGCGCTTTCGGATGGCTCGAACGCCTTGCCGCTGGGTCGCTTGCCGGCGCTGCTGGCCATGCTCACGCAGATCGCTCGCTTGGTGCGCGCGAGGAGTTCCAGGTGAACGTCCGATGAGTCTCGAGACTGCCAAGCGCGTGCTGCGGATCGAGGCCGAGGCTATTCAGGGCCTTGCGGCGCGGCTGGATGCGCTATTCGAACTAGCGTTGGAGACGCTGCTGGCCTGCAAGGGCCGCGTAGTGGTCACCGGGATGGGCAAGTCGGGGCTGATCGGGCGCAAGATCTCAGCCACATTTTCCTCGACCGGGACGCCGTCGGTGTTTCTGCATCCGGCCGAAGCGCTGCACGGCGATCTGGGGATGATGCTGTCCGGGGACGCGGTGCTGGCGATCTCCTATAGCGGTGATACGGAGGAGATCGTGGCGCTGGTGCCGACGATCAAGCGGCTGGGGCTGCCGCTGGTGACGCTGACGGGCCACCTGAAATCCACTTTGGCGGCGGCGAGTGCGGTTGCGCTCGATACAGCAGTGCGCGAAGAAGCGTGCACGCTCAATCTGGCGCCGACGGCTTCGACTGCCGCGGCCATGGCCATGGGAGACGCGCTGGCCATCGCGCTGCTCGAGCGGCGCGGCTTCAGCCAGGACGACTTCGCGGCGTTGCATCCCGGCGGCCGGCTGGGCAAGAAGCTGCTTCGGGCGCGCGACCTGATGCACTCCGGCGAGGCCATGCCGCGCGTTTCGCTCGAAGCGAAAATCCCCGAAGTGATCTACGAAATCAGCCGGCGCGGGCTGGGGATGACCACCGTATTGGGCGCGCGGGGCGTGCTGGCCGGCATCGTGACCGACGGCGACCTGCGCCGGTTGATGGAGCGGCGGCGCGGCGCGGCGTTTGAGCTGAGCGCGAAAGAATGTTTGACTCCCCAGCCGGTCACCATCGGCCCGGAAGAATTTGCCAGCGCCGCGCTGCACCTAATGGAGGGGCGCAAGATCACTTCGGTGATCGTGGTGGACGGGGAGCGGCGCGCGCTGGGCGTGCTGCACGTGCACGACCTCTGGACACTGGAACTGTTTTGAAACGGGTGCGGGTCCGCCCTCAGTCTTGGCGGACAGCCCGCCCAGAACATCGTGACCGTGCCCGTATGACCGCGCGCGGTGATTCGCCGCGCGAGATGGCGCCGGTCTCAGGAGAAAACTCTGTGCCTCGAAATCGACGCGCTGCATCCGGCCGCGGTTCCGCGAGTGCGGCGACGGCGCGCGCGCGAAAGGTCCGCGTGTTGCTCATGGACGTGGACGGCGTGCTCACCGACGGCCACGTCTATCTGCAGTCGTTTCCCGGCGACGTGGCGCTGGAGCTGAAAGCCTTTCATTCCCACGATGGTGCGGGATTGAAGCTGGCGCGCCTGGCGGGCCTTCGCACCGGCATCATCACCGGAAGGGAATCGGCGGCCACCACGCGGCGGGCCAAGGAAAACGGCTTCGAGTTTGTCTATCAGGGCCGCGATGAAAAGGTCGGGGCCTATGAAGAAATTCTACGGCTGGCACAGGCGACTGATGCCGAGGTAGCTTATATCGCCGACGACTTGCCCGATCTGCCGGTGCTGCGCCGCGTGGGGCTGGCGATTGCGGTGGCCAACGCGGTGCCGGAGGTGAAGCGCGTGGCGCACCTGGTCACGCGGCGCGAAGGCGGGAACGCCGGGGTGCGCGAGGCAATCGAGTTCATCCTGAAGGCGCAGGGGAAATGGCTGTCGGTGGTACCGAAGGCCCTCGCCTAGCGCACACCATTTATTTTAGGGACGTGGCTGGACGGCGGCGGCCGGGGCGGCGGCTTCGATTGCAGTTTGCTGGGTGTTGGCGAGTTGCCAGCGGCCGTCGCGATGGGCCCAGACGCGGACGCTGTAGTACGGTTTGCCGCCGCGGTAGGGCGCGTGACGGGCCAGCATGACCGCCGATTGACCGAACTCCACGATACGCATGAACAATACCGGGTCGCCCGGCAGAACCACGGCCCCGCTCTGCCGCTGCTGGGTCAGGCGCGCCAGCCGGTCAGCCTTGCTCAGCGCGGCGGCGCTGGTCACGTAGTCAACGCCATCGAGGACATACGGCGCCCAGTCGTCGGGGTTGGGATGCCATTCGTCCATCTTGAGCCGCTTGAAGGTATCCAGCATTTCGCGCTGGGCGGGAGTTAGGGGATTGAAAGGAATGTTGCGGCAGGGGTTGTCGCAATCAGCCGATTGCCCGCCGGTGGGGACGGAAAAAGGCGGCGTGGTCCCGGTAACGATGGGCGTGTCAATCATGGCGAAAAGGCGCCAGCCCTGCGGCCGTCGTGCCCAGACGCGCATAAACCGTGAGGCCGGGCGCGTGCCGGTGATTACTTCGAGTTGATCGTAACTGTATGACTGGACGCCGGTCTCCCTCTGGAGGTCCGCAGCCAGCGCGGAAAGAGTGGCGAGAGTTTCAGCTCTGTTGCGGTTTAGGCCTGCCGGGTTGGTCCATTCAAATTGCGTATCGAGAAGAGTCCCGGCGGCGGTGGCATCGCCTTTTCCGACTGTCGCCAGCAAAGTCTGGTCGGCCTGCTGCGCTGTGGGTCCGCTTTGAGTTTGAGCGGCTCGTGCGCCGTGGACGACCGCGCACAGAGCCAGCGCGGTGCAGGCGAATGTGGCCAAGCGTCTCATGGCGAATACCCTCGGGCTGCGTCTTGCGCGACTCGTTGCGCTACTTCCGGCTCATCCAGGCGTCGAGCGACCAGGCATCGTAACGGCGCCAGAACAGCATAAGGGAGTAGAACAGCGAATAGAACATCTGCAGGAAGACAATCTGCCAGTCGCCCCTCATGCCGGTGCCAAAAATAATCCCCACCATGAGCACCGCGGCGAGCACCAGCGCCCAGCGAGTCCACAGGCCGATAATCAGCAGGACGCCGATGATAAGCTCGCAGTAAGGGACCACGGTGGCAAACGCACGAACCTGCCAGACCGGCAGCGCGGTGTTCTGGAATTGGGTCTGGGTGAGGTTCAAAAACGCCGCCATGCCGCCGATAAAGATGCGGGTCACGCCGTGGATGAGCTCGTTGATGCCCAGCGCCAGCCGCAGCGTGGTGTAGGCGAGCACACAGTCGAGCCAGTACGGAGATTCCCGTTCTCTTGAAAGCGTGCCCGCCAAGGGATCGACTTCCATCACGGCCATGAGTTCCTCCTGTGTTTGCGGCTACGGTTCGTGGCGCACAAATGTCACAGCACGGTGCCGTTGTCAAGGGGAACTTGGAAGGCGCATGTGCACGCGCGCCCGCCCGCGCTTAGTTACCCCAACCACGCATCGCGGGGTCTACCTCCGCGGCATCAGGCTGGCTTCAGAGCATCGAGCCGCGGCGGCAGCTCGAGAAACGCCCTCATGATGTGCCAGAGCTGATGCCGATTCCAGGCATAGACCAGGGAGTGCGCCGCACCGGGCATGGTGATGTACTGCTTGTCGTTGTTGGGAAACTTGCGATACATGTTGAGCAAATCGATTTCGGTGGAATTGCCATCGTACTCCCCGCGTAACATCAACACGGGGGCCAGTATCTTGGCGGGATCGTTGATCGGCATGTTGGCGGTCATGTCCAGGTAGGTGCCGGTCGGAACGGTTTCGCCATGGGGCAGCTCCATCGCGGCGATGGCCGCGTCAATTCCCGGTTCGGACGTGCCCGCCTTGTCGCGTGTGAAGATGCTGCTGATCATGGCGCGGTCGCGCGGCCGGCGGTTGTTGGCGCGATAGAACTCGAGCTGGAGAGCGCGGTTGGCGAGTGTGGTTGAGCCTTCGCCGGTGTAGGTGGTGGCCGCGAAGACCAGCCGGTTGATCCGCTGGGGCTGAACCATGGCGTAGGCCCCGGCGCGCAAGGCCCCGGACGACTCGCCGAAAATGTGATAACGCTGCTGCCCGGTCTCTTTGGCGATCACCTCGACGGCCGCCTTCAGGTCCTCGACGCCGCTGGCGATGTCTGAATTCCCCTCGGTCCGCGAGGATCGCCCGTAGCCTTCGCAATCCAGCGTCCAGACGTCATATCCCCAATCGGCGAATTTGTTCATCATGGAGTATTCGCCGTGGCCCGGAAACTTCAGATCGTAGCTGGAACGCGAGGAGATGGAAGAACCGTGAACCAAAATCAGCACCGGCAGAGCGGCCTGTCCCGGCTGCGGCGCGCCTGCCCGTTTGCGAAACATGTTGAGCCGCACGCTGCCCTTCTGCGCCCAGTATTCATTGCTCCAAATCCTGCGCTCGTCCACCAGCGCGATGTCCGCCGCGCCCGGCGTCGCAGCGGGCCGCTGGGCCAGCGCCTCGCCGGGAAAATGAAGGGCGGCCCAGCCGCCGGCTATTGCCGGGACGGTGCCCTTGAGGAACGCGCGACGAGAAGCGCCCGAATTCTTGCTGGCCATCGTAATCCTCCGCGATCGTTGGGGCCCGAGCGGACCGGGGCCGCAGCAGATGCTAGCTGCGCGATAGCCTAGCAGCAAATCGCCCAACAGAAAAGAGTCTGTACTCGATGTGGCGGGGCTGGAGGCCGGCGAGTGTGGTTCGAAAAGATTGCCCGTGGCCCTATGATCAGGCGGGAATTTCAACGCCGGAGGCTGACAGCGCTTCGGCGACGTCGCGGAGCAGAGTTTCTTTGGTGAAGGGCTTGTGCAGCAGTCGGGCGCCGGGCGGCAGATCCCCGTGGCCGAAGGAGTTAAATTCCGAATAGCCGGACATGTACAGGATCCTCATTACCGGTCGGCTGGCGGCCAGTTGTTTCGCCAGTACGGGCCCGCCGATACCTGGCAGCACGATGTCCGTCAGCAAGAGATGGATCTGATCCTGGCAGTGGCCCGCAGTCTCCAGCGCTTGCGCACCGTTGGAGGTGGCCAGCACCCGGTAACCATGGCGTTCCAGCAACTCCGAGATCAAGTCCCGCAACGAATCTTCGTCTTCCACCAGCAGGACGGTGCTTCGTGCCCCGCCCGCCGAGGCGGGCTGGATTTGGGCGCTGAGGGCCGTCACCGCGTCTGCCACCTGCGGCAGCAAAATCTTGAAGGACGTCCCCGTCCCCGGTGCGCTGCGCACCCAGATGTAGCCTCCGCTCTGCTTGATGATGCCGTAGACGGTGGACAGTCCGAGTCCGGTGCCCTGGCCCTTTTCCTTGGAGGTGAAAAAGGGCTCAAAAATGTGCGAAATGGTCTCCGCGTCCATGCCGGTCCCGGTGTCGGTCACGGTCAACTGGACGTACGAGCCGGGCTGGACGTAGGGCATCTTGGCGGCTTGTTTGTCGGTCAGCTCGGTGTCGGTGGTTTTGATGGTCAGCTTGCCGCCTTCCGGCATGGCATCGCGCGCGTTGACGACCAGATTCACGATGACTTGATCGATCTGGCTTTGGTCCGCTTTCACTCGCCCGGCAGCGGGATCGAGCGCCAAAGTGAGTTCGATGTTCTCGCCGATCAAACGCCGGAGCATCTTCGCCAGGTCGGCCACGACACTATTCAGGTCCAGGATCCGCGGCTGAAGCACTTGCTGGCGGCTGAAGGCCAGCAACTGGCGGGTAAGAGAGGCGGCGCGCTCGCCGGCCTTCTTGATCTGCTCGGCATGCTTGTGCAGTTTCTCGGTATCGTCTCGGGAGTCCTCCAACTCGTCGGCGTAGCCGATTATGACGCTTAGGAGATTGTTGAAATCGTGAGCGATGCCTCCGGAAAGCCGCCCGACGGCCTCCATCTTGTGGGCCTGGCGGAGTTGATGTTCCCTCTCCTTCAGTTCCCCCTCGGCCTGCTTGCGCTCGGTGATGTCGCGGTTGACGATCACCAGCTTCTCGGTTTCGCCGTTCGCCGTTCGCACGGCGCTAGCGGTGGATTCCAGTATCCGCCAGGCCCCGCTCTTATGGCGTATGCGGTATTCCAGCCGGCTCCCGACCCCTGTCCGTTTGGCTTCGTCGCTCGCGGCGACGACTTTAGCACGGTCATCGGGATGGACTTGATCCAGGCCAGTTGAGTTCTGCAGGTCCTCGGGCGAGTACCCCAGAATCTTTTCGTAAGAGGGGCTGCTGTAGAGCCGGTTCCCCTTGGTGTCCACGACGGCGATGAGGTCGGCCGCATTTTCGCCGATGAGGTGAAAAAGCCTTTCACTCTCCTGCAACTGGCGCCGGACTCGGTGAATCTGCAAGTGCTGGTAGATGGAATAAATGTCGAACAGAAGGACCACACCGATCAGGCCACGGACCGACAGATTCAGATTGAAGTTATAGAGAGGGTTGACTTGGCCGAATAGAAACGGGAAGGTGAAGGAGAAAATTCCGAACGTCAACAGCAGGGTCACGGCAATCGCGGACGCCCAAAGCCACCACTCTCGCCGCTCCACTTGGTCCATCTGCATCCACAGTGGGTACCGGCGTTTACCCTTGGGCGATCCCGTAGTTGCGCCCGAGACGGACTCCTGCCTTGGAAGGGGGGGCATTGCAGCCCATTAGACCACCGCTCCCATCGCTCGAAAACACGCTTCCTCGTGGAGCGTGACCTAGGAGTAAAATCGGCGCCCGTCATCCGGCTTCGAAGAGCCGGCCACAGGGCGCTGGCGTGCCGCGAAGTTTGACCGGAAGTACCGGGAAAATTTGTCCCTGGCGGCCGTCGGCGCCCCGCGTGATTGGTCAACAGGCAAGAACGCCGCCATGGCCGGCGCGCGAAACGATTTCGTCAGCTTGGCTGGAGCGGGCGATGGGAATCGAACCCACGTCCGCGGCTTGGGAAGCCGCTATTCTACCATTGAACCACGCCCGCTCGAACCTAACCTAGCAGAGCGATTGACGCTGCCGCAAGTTCTTCGTCCATCAAGATAGCCATCGGAAAAGAAGTTCGCTTATCCGCGGCGCTTCAGAAGGCGCTTGCGTCTGGGAGTCTTGGGCTCGCCGGCACGTTCATAGGCGTGGTTTAGCCACCACAACGCATCGCGCAACCCATCCGCTGATTCCAGTTCCAGGGAACGCCAGTGCCCCTTGGAAAACGCGCTTTCCTGGCGGAGCCCCGCTTGTTTTCTGGCGCGCTCCAGCAGTTCGGCGGGCATGATGGACGCGAATCGGAAGAGGATCGAGCGGGGATTGCTCAACGCGCGGCTGCGCGGCAACGCGGCGAAAATCGCACTGCGGCGGTAGAAAGCGATCATGCCAAACATCGGCCGCGAGGTCACCTTCGGCCATGCGCTCAGCTCCTGCTCGAGCATCGCCGACCACTGCTTCATTTCCTCCGAAACCGGCACGAGCTTGGGCCGCTTGGAAACCGCCGTTGTAGCTTTCACCCGGGTGCCATCCGCGCCAGAGGACGTCGTGGCTTCACGGATTGTACACCTGATCTCTAAGTTCGCAAATTTGAAGCCCGGCCACGCCGTCCGCGGAGAAGTGCGCGTCACGGCTGCCGCACGCAAATTCCGTGCTACCCTGTGCGGCTGCTGGGACGGCGCAAGAGGAAAACAGGAGGACAGTGTGGCCTACAAGGACCTGCGGGAGTTCATGGCGCGCCTGGAAAAGGCCGGGGAACTCCGGCGCATCTCCGCGGAAGTGGATCCCGTGCTGGAGATTACGGAGATCACGCAGCGCGTCACACGCGCCGGAGGACCGGCCCTGCTCTTCGAGCATCCCAAGGGCTCGCGGGTCCCTTTGCTCATCAACATGCTCGGCAGTGAGAGGCGCATGCACTTGGCGCTGGAGATCGAGAGTTACGAAGAGGTCGCGCAGAGAATTCGCGGGTTCCTGGACATGCAGGCGCCGCAAGGCCTGCTGGACAAACTCAAAATGCTGCCCAAACTCGCGGAGCTCGGGGCGTTTTTTCCCAAGAGCGTCAAATCCGGTCCCTGCAAAGAGGTGATCCGCCGCGACGGCTTTTCGCTTGCCGAGTTTCCGATTCTGCAGTGTTGGCCCCAGGACGCCGGCCGTTTCATCACCTGGCCTCTGGTGATCACGCGCAACCCGGAGACGGGTAAACGCAACGTGGGCGTCTATCGCATGCAGGTGTTCGATGAGCGCACCACCGCCATGCACTGGCAGACGCAGAAACACGGCGCCGAGCATTTCCGCCGCGCGCGCGCCGCCAATCCGCAAGGCCGCGTGGAAGTGGCCGTGGCCATCGGAGCCGAGCCGCTCACCTGTCTCGCGGGCATTTTGCCGATCCCGCCGGATCTGGACGAAATGATGTTCGCGGGCTTTTTGCGGCGTGATCCGGTGGAGATGGTCCGCTGCGAGACCTGCGAACTGGAGGTGCCCGCGCATGCCGAGATCGTGCTCGAAGGCTATGTGAACCTTTCCGAGCTGCGCACCGAGGGGCCCTTCGGCGACCACACCGGCTTCTATTCTCTCGAAGGCCAGTATCCCGTTTTCCACGTCACTTGCGTCACCCATCGCCGCGATCCCATCTACCTGACTACGGTTGTGGGCCCGCCGCCGCAGGAGGATTTCTACATGGGTCACGCCGTTGAGCGGATTTTCCTGCCGGTGATGAAAATGCAGTTTCCGGAAATTGTGGACGTGGCCCTGCCCGCAGAGGGTATCTTCCACAATCTGATGATCGTGGCCATCCGCAAGTCGTATCCCGGGCAGGCGCGCAAAATCATGAACGCCATCTGGTCGCTGGGGCAGGCCATGTTCACCAAGGTGGTAGTTGTGGTGGACCACGACGTCAACGTGCAGGATTTCCGCGAGGTGGCCTGGAAAGCTTTGTGCGCGATTGACCCGGAACGCGACGTGCAGTTTGTGCTGGGGCCGGTGGATACACTGGACCACGCCGCGCGGCGCCAGGACTTCGGCTCGAAAATGGGCATTGACGCCACGCGCAAGTGGCCGGGTGAGGGCTTCGAGAGGCCCTGGCCTGATGAGATTGTGATGGATCAGGCCACACGGGAGCGTGTGGACGGCTTGTGGAAGCAACTCGGGTTGGCAAAGCGCTAGCGTTGCGTCTTGAAGGCTTTGTTCCGCCGGCGTTCTCCATCGCGCAGCCCGAGGCATGCGCCGCTGTGGCGCTGCACTTCTCGAACCCACCACCTCATTATTGATCGCTGGGCGATTCCTCAAATTTGTGGACTGGCGCGCTGCACGTTCCTGAAGTCCAGGAAACTCGCGCGGAGAATGACCCCAGATACACCCAGGTCTACCCGTATTCTTAGGACAACACAGGCATAACACTTTCTTGACTTGTTTTTCCCAGGCTGCCAGATTCGTTGTTGGTAGCGATGAGGTCTGGATGTGGCGGGCCTGGGGGCCCGCGGGTGGGGTGGCAGGGCAATGCCGGAGTCGCGTGAAGTAATGAGCTTGCGCCAGGCCTCCCAGTACCTGGGCGTCTCACCCGACACCTTGTATCGCTACATCTCCGATGGGCAGGTTCCAGCTTTCAAGCTCGGTAACCGCTGGAAGCTGCGCAAGACGGTGTTGGATCGCTGGATGGAGCGGAAGATGCGCGAGGTTCGCCCCGGCAGGCGGCGTTAGCCGCAGCGCCGAAGGCGGGAGGGAAAGGCGAGTTGATGCTGGGCAAGTCAAAACAGGCAGTGGTGGGGCTGGACATCGGGTCGAGCTCGATCAAGGCGGTCGAGCTCAAGCGGAGCAAGCAGGGTTACGAACTGGTCAGTTTCGGGCTGGAGCCGCTGGCCCAGGACACGGTGGTGGATGGCGCGATCATGGACGCACCTCTGGTGGCGGCCGCCATCGGCGCGATTTTCGAGCGCCAGCAGATCAAGGCGCGGGCGGTGGCCACAGCGGTGTCAGGCCATTCGGTGATTGTGAAGCCCGTCTCCTTGCCTCTGATGACCGAGGAAGAGTTGTATGATCGCATCCAGTCCGAAGCCAGCCAGCACATTCCCTTTGACATCGCCGACGTGAATCTGGACTATCAGCTCCTGGAGACTCTGGATTCGCAAATGAACGTGCTGCTGGTGGCGGTCAAGAAGGACAAGATCCTGAACTACACCAATGTACTGGCGCAGGCCGGCAAGATTCCAGCGGTGGTGGACATTGATGCGTTCGCGGTGCAAAACTGTTACGAGGTGAACTACGATCCCGACCCGGGCCAGACGGTGGCGCTCTTGAATATCGGCGCCAGCGTGATGAATATCAACATCGCCCGGGGCGGAATTCCGCTTTTCACGCGCGACGTCTCCGTGGGCGGCAATCAATACACCGATGCGCTGCAAAAAGAACTGGACCTCAGCTACGAGGATGCCGAGCGCCTGAAGAAAGGTGAAGCGATCGCGGGTGTGGCGGAAGAGCATCGCGGAACCATCCTGCGTTCGGTTTCCGACATTCTCATTCTGGAAATTCAGAAAACCTTTGATTTCTTCCGCGCCTCGGCCACCGGAGAAAACATCCAGCGCATCTACGTTTCGGGCGGTTCGGCCCGTGTGCCGGGCCTGGTGGACTTGTTGCGGGACGAGTTTGCGCTCCCGGTGGAAGAACTCTATCCGTTCCGGAAGATTGTCATCAATCCGGGCCGGCATAGTGAGGACCAGGTGCGCGAGCTGGCTCCGCGCCTGGCCATCGCCGTGGGGCTGGCGCTCAGGAGTTTCGATACGCCATGATCCGGATCAACCTATTGGGCCGGGCTCGTCCGAAGGCAGCGCGACAGGCGGTGCCTTTGGAGGCCACGCTACAGATCGTGTTCTTCGTCCTGTCGCTGGTGGTGGCCGGCGGAATTCTCTACTACGACTGGCACTCCATGAAGCAGCAGTCCGCCGAAGTGCGCAACCAGATCACTCGGCTGACCGGCGAAAAGGCCCGCCTGGAACAGTTGAAGGCGCAGGTGGACGAATCCGAAAAGCAGCGCGTGGTGCTGCAGCAGCGTATCAACATTATCGAGGAGCTGCAGCGCAACCGTACCGGCGGCCAGGAATTGCTGAACGCCCTGGCCAACACCGTTTCCCGCACCGATACGCTGTGGCTGACCTCGCTGCAGCGCCGCGGCAACGTGCTGACGCTCGTGGGATCGGCGGGTTCGATCAACGCCGTGGCCAACTTCATCACCCAGTTGAGGCGCTCCGGTTATTTTGACCAGGTGGAGATCCGGGAATCGCAGCAGGACGCGGCGATCACCACCGTACAGATGTTCAACTTCACGCTGACGGCTCAGTTCGCCTTGCCGCAAGCGGCCCCGGCGGCCCGGCCCGCCGGCCCCGCTGCAGCTCCGCCTGCGAGGAAGGGCTAACGATGGCCATCTCCTTCAAAGAAGCTCCCTGGTACATCCAGGCTCTGGTCTTCGTGGCCCTGGCCATTGTGCTCTTGGCCGCCGGTGAATACACCCCCGGCCTGCCCGTGGCCCAGGCCCGGACCGAACTGCAGCAACTCCGAGATCAGGAGTCGCGGCTGAATCAGGAAGTGAGCGCCCTGCAGGTTTATGAGCGGCGCTACACGGAATTCCAGCAGGAGATGAACGCGCTCACCAAGCAACTGGAGACTCTCCGGACCATTGTTCCCGAAGGCAAGGAGATCGACGAGTTCATGCGGCTCTTGCAGGGAGCGGCGTCAGCCTCGGGTGTACAGATCCGGCGGCTGGCGGCCCAGGCCGTTGTAGCGCGCGAATATCACTACGACATGCCGTTCGAGATCGAAGTCGACGGCCCCTACTTCAACATCGTGGATTTCTTTGCGCGTCTGAGCCGGCTCTCGCGCATCATTAACGTCGGCGATCTCACTTTCAATGGTTTGGGCGAGGGACGCACCCGCTATCCCGTGCGCCCCAGCACGACCGTCACCGGCTCCTGTGTGGTCACGACGTTTTTTACCATGGCTCAGGCGGCCCAACCGCCGGCCGGGGCGCAGCCTGCCGCCGGCGCGGCGCGCCCATAGGGACAGGATCAGAGCGACGATGCGATTTCGATACCTAATGGTGGTGATGGCCGGGGTCATGGCGGTACCGGCGCTGCCCGCGACGGCCCAGATGGTGGGGGCGCGGCCGAATGATGTCCGTACTTCCCTCAGCCAAGCTCCACCCGCCAGACCTGCGGCGTCTGCAGCGCAGAATCCCGCGACCCCCGCCGCGCCGCCAGCTCAGACCGCGGCCAGGCCGGCCACGGCGCCTGCGCCCGGCCCGCGGCGCGATCCCTTCGACCCGTTACTGGGCAGGTCCACGGGCCAAGGTGCGGCAGTCCCGGAACGCCTGCCGCCGGGCAAGGCCGGCTTGATGATCGGCACACTGCGTATTGACGGCTTGGTGCGCGGCCCCAACGGCATGATCGCCGTGGTCTCCAATCCGCAGCAGCGAGTCTATTTTCTTCGGGAAGGCGACCGCGTTTTCGACGGGCAGGTGACTCGCATTACCATGGAGGCGGTTTCCTTCCAGCAGACGGGGCGCGATGCCTTCGGCAATTCTCTGGAGCGTGAAGTGACCAGGCGACTCTATCCAAATCCAGGAGAACAGCGATGAAGATCTACGGCCCGGCCTTGCGGTTGGGCGGACTCTTACTGGCGAGCACAGCGCTGCTGCCCTGTTTGGCTGGGGCGCAGTCGCTGAAGACGGTCACCGCACCCGCGGCGCCGAAGAAATCCGTGACCCAGGTCGAAGTGGCCCGCCCCGGCCAGCAGACCACCGTGCGGGTGAATACGCAAGGTGGCAGCGGCGAGCTGAGCTATCAAGTTTCGCGCCTGAGCGATCCACCGCGAGTGGTGCTGGATTTGGACGCCACCCGTCTTTCCGCGGGCCCTAACCTCTTCCCCAGTAGTTACGAACCCGTGCGCGCCGTGCGCCTCGGGCAGTTCCAGGCCGGCCAGGTCCGCGTGGTGATTGACTTGCAGCGCCCGGCGGGCTTCTACGTGGAACAGCAGGGACAGGACCTGACCGTTACATTCTTGGAGACTGCGACCGCCACGGAAACGCCTCGTGCGGTTCCGAAGAAAGTTGTGGAAGCGCAGTCAGCCGGATATTCCCTTCCGGCTAGCTTGACGGACAAGGCGCCCGTTCTGGCCAGTCCGGCTCAGTCCGCAGCCGTGCCGGTGTCAGTGGCAGCCCTGGCGCAGGCGCCTCCCGCTGTGCCTCCCGCTCCCGCAGCCGTTGTTCCGCAGGCGCCAGGGCAACCCGCTCCAGCCGCGGCGGCCGCACCGGCGCAGAGATTTACCGGTGAGCCCATCTCGGTGGATTTGAGGGATGTGGATTTAAGGGACTTTTTCCGGCTGATTCACGAGATCAGCGGTCTCAACGTGGTGCTGGATCCGGCCGTCCGCGGGACAGTCACTCTGGTGCTGGACGAGGTGGCCTGGGACCAGGCTCTGGATATCGTGTTGCGCAACAACAGTTTGACCAAAGAACTGGATGGCAACGTCCTCCGCATCGCCACCCACGCCACGCTCCAGAGGGAAGCAGAGGCCAGGCGCGATTTGGAACGGGCCGAAGCGGAAGCCATTCCCACCGTTACCACCACGCGCGTCCTGAGCTACGCCAAGGCCGCCGAGCTTTCGACCACTCTTCGGCGTTTCCTTACGGCGCGAGGGGAAATCCTCTCCGACGAACGCTCCAATACCATGATCATCCGGGACATTCCCGGAGCCATGCCGCAGTTGGACAATCTCATCCGGCAGCTCGACCGCAAGGCGCAACAGGTCGAGATCGAGGCCCGTGTGGTGCTGGCTTCCCGTGCCTTCGCGCGTGACATCGGCACCCAGCTTGCCTTTGCATTTACCACCACCAGCGGGCGGAATGTCTATGGGGGCGCCTCCGCCGTGGGTACCAGCCCGATCACGGGCTTTCCCGTAGGTAGCGGATTAGGGCTGCCTTTGGTGGTGGCCGGCACAAACAATATGCCCCTGGTCACGGATTTTGCGGCCGCTGCCCCGACCAGCGGTTTTACCTTCGCGCACGCATCACCCAACTTCGCTCTGGACTACCTGATCACTGCGGCGGAATCAAGAGGGGTGGGCAAACTTTTGTCCAGCCCGCAACTGGTGACTCAAAATAACGCCCAAGCCACTGTGATGCAGGGCACCAAGATTCCCATCCAGACCTCCATCAATAACACCATCGCGGTGCAGTACATCAATGCTGTGCTGCAATTGCAGGTCACGCCGCAGATCACCGCCGAGGGCACTGTCTATATGGAAGTGCTGGTTGAGAATACCGCAGTAGACCCGGGCATCGATCGTATCCAGGGTATTCCCGCCCTCGCGACACAGTCCGCCGAGACCAAAGTGCTCATCGCAGACGGCGGCACGGTGGTTATCGGTGGTGTGATCATCTCTTCGCAGCGAACCGACGTGCAGCAGGTGCCGCTGGTCGGCAGCATTCCGTTGATCGGCCACCTGTTCAAGCGCACTTCGGTCAGCGTTTCGTCCCAGGAACTGTTATTCTTCATCACGCCGCGGATTCTGCCGGGATAGTCGCGAATCGAATTCCCGGGTACCGGGAGGAGACCACGGGTGCGGGCTGTACTTGCAGCCCGCCCAAGAAAAGGTCTCCTCCCTTTTTTTATGCAGACGATCCACTCAGACCGATTGGACCGCTTGCGCCGTTCGATAGATGCATCCGGCGCCGATGCGCTGCTGGTCAGCCACCTGCCCAACGTGTTCTATTTGTGTGGTTTCACCGGAAGTCATGCGGCGCTCCTGGTCTTCCCACGCGAAGCGCACCTCTTCACCGATGGCCGCTACACCCTTCAGGCCCGGCAGGAATCGTCCGGTGCCCGAGTCCACATCGGCCGCCAGGCCGCCGCAGCACAAGCAGGCAAGCTCATCGCTTTGCGCAAGCGCCGGGGCCGTTTGCGCCTGGGATTCGACCCCACCCAACTGACGCAGGCAGAATGGACCCGATTAAGAGCTGCGACCGGCGGGGGCGTGCGCTGGAAGGCACTGGCGGGGCTGGTGGAAAACCTCCGGGAGATAAAATCACCCGCCGAACTGGAGGCCATGCGCCGAGCGGCTAAGCTCGGTTCGGAGGTGATGAAGGAGGTTCTGTCCCTGGTGAAACCGGGCGTCACCGAATTGCAACTCGCCGCTGAGGCCGACTACCGAATGCGCCGCAAAGGGGCGGCGGGTCCTGCCTTCGAAACGATTGTGGCATCAGGGGTTCGCTCCGCCCTTCCGCACGCCCGGCCCACCGAGAAATGCTTGCAGAAAAACGAGTTGGTGGTCATAGACCTGGGTGCTATACTCCGCCACTATTGCAGCGACCTGACCCGCACGGTCTATCTAGGCCGGGCTCCGGCCAGGGTCCGGCGCTGGTACCGGGCGGTCGAGGAGGCCCAGCAGGCGGCCTTACAGGCCCTGCAGGCGGGCCAGCCGGCCGGGAAGGTAGATCGAGCGGCGCGGCGGGTGCTCGAGCGCTACCGTCTGGGCCGGTTCTTCATCCATAGCACCGGCCACGGCCTTGGGACCGAGGTCCACGAGGGCCCCCGGCTAGGCCGCGGACAAAAACAGGAGATTCGCGTGGGTAACGTGGTCACCCTGGAACCCGGAATCTACGTGGAAGGCGTGGGCGGGATTCGCATCGAAGACGATGTGGCGGTGCATGCCTCCGGCACGGAGGTTCTCACCAACGCGCCCAGGGGACTTCTCGAGCTCTGACCTTCATGAAGGGATCCAAGAGTAAAAAGACGCCGGCGGGCCAGGGTTTCACCATTCCCGGCGTGGACCTGGTTCAGGTTGAACGGGTGCTGGACTTCATGGCCAGCCACGGTCTGGAGGAGTTCGAGTACGCCCACGGCGGACTGCACATCCGCCTGAAGCGGGCGGTAACGGCGCGCACCCCGCTGCCCGGGGCTCAGGTCCCGACCGAAGACTGGGCGGAATCGCCGTCGCCCGAAGCGCTTGCCGGGCCCGCGGGCGCATCCGAGGGCGGTACGGCAGAGCCCGCACCGCGGGCCGCGCCTCCTAAAGAAGAGTTGCACCTCATCAAGTCACCCATTGTCGGCACTTTTTATGCGGCGCCCAGCCCGGAGGCTCCGCCGTTTGTGAAGGTGGGCGACACGATTCAAGCAGGCCAGGTGGTGTGCATTATCGAAGCCATGAAGCTCATGAACGAAATCGAAGCCGATCTGGGCGGTGAAATTGTGGGAGCGCTCGCTGAAAACGGCCAGCCGGTCGAGTACGGCCAGACCCTGTTTGCTCTCCGCCCGGCCAGAAAGAAGAAGTAGCGGCCTCGGGGACGTCTTCCAGCCATGGTGTTCCGCAAGATTCTCATCGCCAATCGGGGTGAAATTGCTTTGCGGGTGATCTGCGCCTGCAAGGAACTGGGCATCGGCACGGTCGCCGTCTATTCCGAAGCCGATCGCAACGCCCTGCACGTGAGGTTTGCGGATGAAGCCGTGTGCATCGGCCCGCCGCGCAGCTCCGAAAGCTACCTGAACATCCCGCATGTAATCAGCGCCGCCGAGATCACCGATGTGGACGCCATCCATCCCGGCTACGGTTTCCTGTCCGAGAACGCCAACTTCGCCGAAGTTTGCGAGGCCTCCCACATCACCTTTATCGGCCCCTCCCCCGAGATGCTGCGGCTCATGGGGGAAAAAGAGCAGGCCCGCCGCGAAATGGCTGCCGCCGGGTTGCCCATCGTGCCCGGAAGCGATGGCCTGGTGGCCGACGCCGAATCCGCCGCGGCCGAAGCCCAGCGCATCGGCTATCCGGTCATCATCAAAGCGTCGGCAGGCGGCGGCGGCCGGGGCATGCGCATGGTGCGCAGCCGGGAAGAACTCCTGCCCGCCTTTGAGACGGCGCGCAACGAGGCCCAGCAGGCCTTTGGCGTGCCCGATGTCTATCTCGAGAAATTCATCGAGCGGCCGCGTCACATCGAGTTCCAGGTCTTGGGCGACCGCTACGGAAATGTGCAGCACCTGGGCGAGCGCGAGTGCAGTATTCAGCGGCGTCACCAGAAGCTGGTCGAGGAGTCGCCCTCGCCGGGGGTCACTCCCCAGATGCGCGCCGACCTGGGCCGCCAAGTGGTCGGCGCGCTCACCAAGCTGGGCTACACCAATGCCGGCACCGTCGAGTTTCTCATGGATGAGGATGGCTCGATGTATTTCATCGAGATGAACGCGCGCATTCAGGTCGAGCACCCGGTGACCGAATTGGTCACCGGCGTGGATCTGATCAAATCGCAGATCCGCATTGCCGCGGGCGAGAAACTGGAAGAGGCCGTCGGGCCGGTCGAGTTTCGCGGGCACAGCATCGAGTGCCGCGTCAACGCCGAAGATCCGGAGACATTCGTGCCTTCGGCTGGACGGATTACCGCCTTCCAGAAGCCCGGCGGCACCGGCGTGCGCGTGGATACCGCCGCCCATGTGGATGCCGTGATCTCCCCCTACTACGATTCCCTGATCGCCAAGCTGATCGTCCACGGCCGCGACCGCGCCGAGGCGGTGGCCCGCATGCGCCGGGCCCTGGGCATGTTTGTCATCGAGGGCATCAAGACCTCGCTGCCGCTCCACCAGCGGATTCTCGCCGACCCCGATTTCGAGGCCGGCCGCCTGGACACCCACTTCCTCGAACGGCTGGGGCTGGCCCCAGGCAAGTAGCCGCGGGGGCAAATGAAGATTGTGTTTCCGCCGCTCTATGCCATAATCGACGCCGGTCTACTCAAGACATCGGAGCTGTCCTTCGCCGAAATGATGGCAGAATCCGGGGTCGAGCTTCTCCAATACCGCAGCAAGCACGCCACGTCTCGACAACTATTTGAAATTTGCGCGCTACTTTCCCGCGAGTGGCCGCGTCTCGCAAAAAAATCACCGCGCGCCCCGCGCTTCATCGTGCCCCGCTTTATCGTGAATGACCGGCCGGATATCGCGCGACTCGTCGGCGCCGGTGGCGTGCATGTCGGCCAGAACGATTTGGGAGTCGAAGAGGCCCGCTCCATCGTAGGCCCGCAAAGTTGGGTGGGCGTTTCCACCCACACCCTAGAACAGGTCGCCGCCGCGGACCAATCCTCTGCCGATTATGTCGCCTTCGGACCGATTTTCCCTACAACCACCAAGGAAGCCGCCGATCCGGTGGTCGGTCTCGATCTGCTGGCGCAGGCGCGCCAGCGCACCCGCAAGCCCCTGGTGGCCATCGGGGGCATTACTCTCGAACGAGCCGAGGAAACCTACCGCGCCGGGGCCGATTCGTTGGCCGTTACCCGCGACCTGATTACTGCCGCTCAGCCGGGCGCTCGCGCTCAGGCGTTCCTGCAGGTGGCCGCGCGCGTGGGAAAGCCGGTTAGCGGGGGTGGTGCTCCCAAATGAGCGACATTCGCCGCGAAATGTCGCAAAGCCGTCCCGTCGTCCCGGAGGCTCCGACGGATTCAGGATTTGTTCGCAGCATGGGCCTGTTCGACTCGACCACCATGGTCGTCGGCTCCATGATCGGCTCCGGCATTTTTATCGTCTCCGCCGACATCGCCCGGCAGACAGGCTCGGCCGGCGGCCTGTTGCTGGCTTGGATCATCACCGGAGTGCTGACGGTGGCCGCCGCGCTTTCCTACGGCGAGCTGGCGGCCATGATGCCCAAGGCCGGCGGACAGTACGTCTACCTGCGGGAGTCGTATTCACCGCTCTGGGGCTTCCTCTATGGCTGGACACTCTTCCTGGTCATCCAGACTGGCACCATCGCCGCCGTGGCGGTGGCCTTTGCGCGTTTCCTGGGAGTGCTGGCGCCGGCCATTTCGCCGGTCGCCTGGATCATTCCGCCCATTCAGCTTTCGGCCAAGTACGCCCTGAGCCTCTCCTGGCAGCAGTTCATCGCTATTCTGCTGATTCTTCTTCTCACCGTGGCCAATACGCGCGGGCTGCAACTGGGTAAACTCATCCAGAATATTTTTACTTCCGCCAAGACGCTGGCCCTGATCGGCCTGATCGTCCTGGGCGTGTTGTTCGGCCGGAACGCCGCGGCCGTGCAAGCGAATTTCTCCGATCTCTGGGCCTTTCAGGGCGCTCAAACCATCCAGCCGGGAGCGGATTTTCTGCGCGGGTTGCTTCCGGCGGTCTCGGCTGCGGCGGGCGCCTTCGGAATTCTGGTGGCCTACGGCGTGGCCCAGGTGGGCTCGCTGTTTTCCGCCGACGCCTGGAACAACGTCACCTTCACCGCCGGCGAAGTGAAAAACCCTCAGCGCAACGTGCCTCTGTCGCTGGCGCTGGGCACCGGCATCGTCATTTCGCTCTACGTCCTAGCCAACGTGGCCTACTTGGTGACCTTGCCGCTGGCCCAGGTCCAATCGGCTCCCGACGACCGCGTAGCCACGGCCGTGGTCAGCTCGATTTTCGGCAGCGCCGGCGCCGGTTTGATGGCTGCGGCCATCATGATCTCCACCTTCGGCTGCAACAACGGCCTGATCCTGGCCGGGGCGCGGGTGTATTACGCCATGGCCCGCGACGGGCTCTTTTTCCGCTCGATTGCCCAATTGAATTCCAACCACGTTCCCGCCAAGGCGCTGGCCTTGCAGGGCGTATGGGCCTCGCTGCTGGTTCTGGCGCGGACCCGGCTGGTCAATCCCGAAACGGGCGCGGTCAGCTACGGCAATCTTTATGGCGATTTGCTGGACTACGTAGTCTTTGCCGTGCTCATTTTCTACGTGCTTACAATCTTCGGCCTGTTCGTGCTGCGCCGCAAGCGCCCCGACGCGCCACGGCCCTATCGCGCTTTCGGCTACCCGCTGGTCCCGGCTCTCTATATCGTTCTGGCGCTGGCCATCATGGTGGTGCTGATCCTCTACAAGACGCAGACTACCTGGCCGGGCCTGCTCCTGGTGCTCTTGGGCGTGCCGGTGTATCTGGTCTGGTCTAGGGGGTCGCGGCTTTAGCCGCGACACGAGCTGTGCAACTTGACCGGCTTTAGCCGCTGAAGTGCCGGAGGCCCGGCGAAATCGAAAGGTGGACATGGATAACCAACTGTTTGCCAGGAAGCCGCACAGCGTTTTGCTTGAAGAGTTGCGCGGCGAAAGCCGCTTGCGGAGGGTGCTCGGCCCGGTTCAACTTTCCAGCCTGGGCGTGGGCGCCATCATCGGCACCGGCATTTTTGTCTTGACTGGGATTGCCGCCCACGACCGCACCGGTCCCGCTCTGATGTTGTCTTTCGTCGTGGCCGGACTCACCTGTATTTTCGCCGCCCTCTGTTACGCCGAATTCGCCTCCATGGTGCCGGTGGCTGGATCGGCTTACACCTACGCCTACGCCACGCTGGGCGAGCTGTTCGCCTGGATCATCGGCTGGGACCTGGTCCTCGAGTACGCCGTCGCCTCCGCCACTGTCGCGCACGGCTGGTCCCACTACTTTCAGGATTTTCTTCTGTCTTTCGATGTCCGCTTGCCGCACATCTTCACCAACGCGCCGTTCGATTTCGATCCGGTCACGGGGCAACTGGCGTCGACCGGCACCTGGTTTGACCTGCCCGCGATCGTGATTGCCGGGCTGATCACCATCATTTTGGTGAAAGGGATTCAAGAAAGCGCCAGCGTCAATGCCGCCATCGTTATGGTCAAGCTGGCCGTCGTGCTCTTCGTCATCGTCGTGGGCGCGCGATTTGTGAATCCCGCCAACTGGGTTCCCTTTGCGCCGTATGGCTTCACCGGATTCAGCTTCTTTGGCCACACTTTGTTTGGACAGACGGGACCCGCCGGAGAACCCGTGGGCATGCTGGCCGGCGCGGCCATCGTTTTCTTCGCCTACATCGGTTTCGATTCGGTCTCGACGCACGCCGAGGAGGCGCGCAACCCCTCCCGCGACGTTCCCATCGGCATCATCGTCTCGCTGGTGCTGTGTACCGTCCTGTACATCGCCGTGGCCGCCGTCCTGACCGGCATGGTCCCCTACAACCGGATCAATATTGACGCTCCCGTTTCCGACGCCTTCGGCCAGGTCGGCCTCCCCTGGGCCCGGGTGATGATCTCCATCGGCGCCGTCGCCGGCATCACTTCAGTGCTTCTGGTCATGATGCTCAGCCAGCCCAGAATTTTCCTGGCCATGGCCCGCGATGGTTTGCTCCCCACCGGATTTTTCGGCGCCGTCCACGAACGCTTCCGCACGCCCTGGAAATCAACGATTCTGACCGGCTTCTGCGTGGCCCTGTTGGGCGCCTTCCTGCCTTTGCGCATCTTGGCGGAACTGGTGAACATCGGCACCCTGCTGGCCTTCGTGATCGTCTGCGCCGCGGTCCTGATCATGCGCCGCACCCATCCCGAGGTCGAGCGCCCCTTCCGCGCGCCTTTGGGCTCGTTCGTGCCCATCGCGGGAATTTTGCTCTGCTTGATGCTGATGTTCTCCCTGCCCGCGGAAAATTGGCTGCGCCTGGCCGTCTGGTTGATTGTCGGGCTCTTGATTTACTTCACCTACGGTCACAAACACAGCGTCCTCGCCCGCAAACTCGGCAAGAAGTAGACCACCAGCCGTCTGCGGCGCAGGATCGCCAGCTTCTCGGGAGCTGGTGTTGAGGATTCGTGAACACGCCCGTCTCCCGAATGCGCCGAACGGATATAATCTAGCTGCATGATCCCTGTTTCCTACGAACCACGAAGGAAGTTCATGGAGCTGGCTGTCGCCGAGGCCAAACGCGCCGGCGACCGGGGCGACTACCCCATTGGGGCGGTCATTACGCGCCTCACGGGCCGGCGCGAGGTGGTCATTGCCAGCGCAGGGAACCGCGTAAAAACCTCGGGATCGAGCATCAAGCACGTGGAGCTCGAAACGCTCAAGTACGTATCCAGCGGCTATGGCCGTTACCTGCCCGACTTCGTCCTCTACTCCACGCACGAGCCCTGCGCCATGTGCGCCGGCGCCTGCGTGTGGTCCAGAATTGGCGCCGTCGTCTACGGCGTTTCCCAGGAAGACATTGCCGCCTACGGTCGCAAGCTCGGCACGGAAGACTACAAGTGGCGAGCCTGCCTCATCCCCTGCCGTCTGGTCTTCGAGAAGGGCAATCACCGCATCCCCGTCACCGGCGGTTTTCTACGAAAAGAGTGCCACCGTTTGTTCAGTTACAGAACTGCTTAGTGACCCCTGCTCTTGCGGGACCGTCTGTACGCAGTTTCCCAGAAACGCGCTTCTTGGAAACTAGCCTACCACCCAAGCCTTGCTCAGCTACGGCTGCTCTTTACTCGCATGAGATAATAAACTATGTGGCTTCGACGCTCCCAGTCCCTGCGCACCCGGCGCGAACACATGCCCGTGCCGGTCTCGGTCCTGCCCTGGCGGTCCGCTGTGGCCTCTGCTGCCTCCCACCCGCTCAGCGCCGCTCCTCGCTGTCATCCCGAGCCCGCTGTTGGCGAGGGATCTGCTTTTTCCCGTAGACTTCGGCCTGTTCACCACGCTCAGCGCTCGGACTATTGGGTCCGCCATATCGAGCTAATGCCCTTTAGAATGAACACTTACGAAAAATCGCCCTGTAACCCACGCAGAATGAACACTTACAAAAACACTGGACTTAAAGTTCCTTTAGAATCAATACTTACAAAAAAAGGGGGAGGGGGTGGGGGATGGGCACCGCCCAGCGTCCGCTCGCGCGCTTCCGGCAGAAGGAGCGCGGCATAGCATGAAGGCCCTCACCGCAAACCAAATGCGCGAGGCCGACCGTCTTACCACCGAGCGCTACGGCATCTCCAGCCTGCAACTGATGGAGAACGCCGGCGCTGCCATCGCCGAATATCTCTGGAACGCCTATCCGGACCTGCACGCTCGCAGCGTGGTCATCCTTTGCGGCAAAGGCAATAACGGCGGCGACGGACTCGTCGTCGCCCGCCGCCTCAGAGAGCGGGGCGTTTCGCCGCAAGTGATTCTCTTCGCCAACCCCTCCGCC
>Ga0214473_10001961_pt1 | contig 26007 bp, 25 predicted proteins | sample RVTome_7_FD_203509 | JGI IMG/M metagenome (GOLD analysis project Ga0214473, IMG submission 203509) | Soil microbial communities from uranium-contaminated site in the Upper Colorado River Basin, Wyoming, United States - RVT98D197 | ecosystem: Environmental > Terrestrial > Soil > Contaminated >...
CGCTCATCTATTTCCTCCGCAACCCGCTGGCCTATGTCCTCGCCTACTGCCTCATCATGCGCCTGGGCTTTCCGCTGTTCTCGCAGAGCTTTTCCTACGCGCGGGCCTATTACAACCTTCGCCGGCCGGCCCGTGCCGAGTTCATGAACTCGGTGCTGCGGAGTGTCTTCGCCGTCGCCTGGGTGGTGGTGCCGCCGGCGGCCGGCTGGTTCGCGGCGACCTATAGCGCGTTCGACCTCTACGGCGTCTCAGCTGCAGCATATCTGTGCTGCGCGACGATCTTCAGCCTCATGCTGCTCGATCCCGCGACCCGGATCGGGATCGACAGCAGGGCCGCCGACGGCACTGCGCAGCCCGAGGCGGCGCGCCGCATCGAATTGCCCATGCTGATCGGCATCGGCGGGGTCTTCCTCATCGATACCGCCGTCGCCATGCATGTGACGACGACCCCGCTCGCCATCACCAACGATCTCGGGGGGACGCTGAGCGACGTGGGAGCCTATGCCAGCCTCAAGGCGCTGCTCGAGATCCCCTGCATGCTCGCGTGGGGCCTCGTGGCCCGGCGGGTCCCGAAGTGGGCGATCATCGCCGTCGCCGCGCTGCTCTATGGGCTCTACATGTTCCTCCTCAACCGCGCGGGCTCGTTCACAGAGCTGATGTGGCTGCAGGGGCTCAATGCGCTGGCGGCATCGGCCCTGCTGTCGATCACCATCAGCTACATGCAGGATGCGGTACGTGGGCGGGTCGGACTCTCGACCTCCCTGCTCGACATCATCGGGGTCACCTCCAGCATGGCTGCGGCAGCCCTGTTTGCCATGGCGGCAGCGGGCGGAAGCTATCTGGCGGTCTTCCTCGTGGGCTCGGCACTCTCGGTGGGGGGCGCCGCAATTGTCTTTACCGCCCACGGGCTGGTGGGGCGGGTTCCGCGGCGCGCCGTTTCGCCTTCGCAGCCGGGCTGACGAAAGTGCATACGGGCGCCTGGACGGCGCCCGTATGCGATGGCCGCCGGGTCAGTGCTTGATAGCTATCTTGCGCATATGCTGCTGCTGGGCTTCGGCGGGCTTGGGGATCGTCAGCTTGAGCACGCCCTTGTCGAACTTTGCCTCGACCTTGTCGGGGTTGATCTTGAACGGCAGGGTGACCGAGCGTGAGAATTTGCCGTAGGAGCGCTCGGAGCGGTAGCGGTCGCCGTCCTTGTGCTCGTACTCGGTCTTCTTCTCGCCCGAGATAGTCAGCATGTCGTCGGCGACGGAGATATCGATGTCCTTTTCCTCGACGCCGGGAAGTTCGGCGCTAATCATCACCTGCTTGTCGGTTTCACGCAGATCGAGCGACGGGGTGAGGTCGAATCCGCCGTTGCCGAAGACCGAGGGCATGCGGAAGCCGACCGAGAAGTCCTCGAACATCCGGTCGATGCGGTCCTGCAGTACGTCGAAGGGGCTCATCATGTTTCTGTTGCCTTGAGTCGCAGGCAATGAACTTTGGGTCTTCATTTCCACTCTCCAGGATTTGCGGGAGCTGCCGTCGTGGCGGAGTTACCGGCGCTAGTCTGGCAACCGGTGCGCTCGACGGTCATGATTCGGATCACGACTCCCATGCAGGGAAAACGACGGTCGACGATAGTGGTTGCACGCGCTTCAGCGGGCGATAACGGCGTCGATGAAGCCGGCTTTTGCTGCGACCGCTTCACTGGCCACGGAGCTTGGCCGCCTCTCTGTCCAGCGTCTCCCGATCGTTGCCGAAGCGTTCGATCAGTTCACGCGCCTCATCGGTGCTGAGGCCGTGCCGCTCGGCCAGATGCTGGACCTCGTAGCGCTCCCCCGCCGCCAGCCGGCTGCGATCAGGTTCGCCGATCTGGATCTTGTTGTCCGCCATTCTCTTGCTCCTCGCACTGTCAGATTGGAACGGGAACGATCCGGAGTCGACTGGGTTCCAGATGACCGGGACCCAGCCGGATCAGGGCATGGGCGTCCACTGCTTGCCCTTGACTTTGCGCGGAGCCGCGCCGGCATCGGCGTGGTCGGCGCGGGGCGCGCGGTTCTTGTATTTCGGCTTGCCCTTGTCCTTGGGATTCGACTTGGGCGGGCGGGGTTTGCCATCGGCGGGGGGCGCCGGTTTGTGGGCAGGCTGCGTGTCGACTTTCCTACCGTCATCGGTGCGCACCTTGTAGTGGGGACCCTCGTCGCGCGGTGCGGCCGCGGGCTTTTCCACGAATTTGGCTTTGGCCGGCTGCCGCGGGGCGGAAACGGGCGGATCGCCGGCGGGGCGCATGGTGACGCCCTTCTCGCCGCTGCCGGTCTGGGCAATCGCCGCGGCGAAGTCGGCGGCCTTGTCGGCCGAGATTTCGAAGCGGGTCTCGGTGTCCTGGATCTTGATCGAACCCACGTCGCGCTTGCCGACCCCGCCGGCCTTGCAGATCATCGGCAAGAGCCATTTGGGGTCCGCGCGATGCTTGCGGCCGAGCGAGAGGGTGAACCAGACGCCACCCACCATATCGGGCTGGCGCGGCTCGCGCGGTCCGGCTTCCTCGAAGCGGCTCTCCCGGCGCGGCTTTTCCGAGAGCGGGGCAATGGGGGTGTCGGAGAGTTCTTCAGGGACCGGGCGAGCAGCAAGCTGCTGGCGGAAGTAGGCGGCAGCGATCTGCTCGGGGGAAAGCTTTGCCAGCATTTGGGCAATGAACGGCGACTCGGCTTCGTCCGGGGGCGACGAAGCGATGGCGGCATCGAGGATCTGCTGGCGGTATCGTGCGTCGATCTCGGCGATGGTGGGCGCGGCGCGGGTGGTGGCGTCGAGATTGGCGAGCTTGAGTACGCGCGCGGCGGCGCCGCGCCGATGCACCGGCACGACGAGCACGCAGATGCCCTTGCGCCCGGCCCGGCCGGTGCGGCCGGAGCGATGCAGCAGCGTATCTGGGTTGCTGGGAAGATCAGCGTGGATGACCAGATCCAGATTGGGCAGATCGATGCCGCGGGCGGCGACGTCGGTCGCAACGCAGACGCGGGCGCGGCCGTCGCGCATCGCCTGCAACGCATTGGTGCGCTCGGACTGGGTCAGCTCGCCCGAGAGAGCCACCACTGCAAAGCCGCGGTTGGCGAGCCGGGCGGTCAGGTGCTTCACCGCCTCGCGCGTATGGCAGAAGACCAGGGTGTTGGAGCTATCGAAATAGAGCAGCGTGTTGATGATGGCGTTTTCGCGCTCATGCGCCTGCACCGGAATGATCTGGTATTCGATATCGGCGTGGCGCTCGCTGGCGGCCGTGGCGGTGAGCCGGACGGCGTCGCGCTGGAAGGTTTTGGCCAGCTGCGCGATCGCCTTGGGCACCGTGGCCGAGAACATCAGCGTGCGCCGGGTCTCGGGCGCTGCAGCGAGGATGAACTCGAGATCCTCGCGGAAGCCGAGGTCGAGCATCTCGTCGGCCTCGTCGAGCACCACGGCGCGCAGGGCGGAAAGGTCAAGGGCGCCGCGGGTGATGTGGTCGCGCAGCCGGCCGGGCGTGCCCACGACGATGTGGGCGCCACGCTCCAGCGCGCGCCGCTCGGTGCGCTGGTCCATGCCGCCGACGCAGGAAACGATGCTGGCGACGGTTTCGGCGTAGAGCCAGGCCAGCTCGCGCTGCACCTGCATGGCGAGCTCGCGGGTCGGGGCGATGACCAGGCCCAGCGGCGCATGGGGCGGCCCGAAGATACGGTCCTCGCCGAGGAGGGTCGGCGCGATGGCCATGCCGAAGGCCACGGTCTTGCCCGAACCGGTCTGGGCCGAGACCAGGAGGTCGGCGGCATCGGCTTCCGGGGTCAGGACGGAGAGCTGCACGGGCGTGAGGGTATCGTAGCCGCGTGCGGCGAGCGCGCCGGCCAGAGCGGGATGAATGGTCTCGGGCAGGTTCACGGCGTGACTTTCATTTGGAGAACAATAGCATATGGCAAAACAAAAGGGCCGCCCGAAGGCGGCCCTCCAAAAAGCGCGACGCGGCGCTTCAGGTCTTTGCCCGCTTTCGGCTGGTGGCGATCGAGGTACTCCGGTGGCCCCAATTTTCGGTCGGCACTTCGTCGATGACGACGAAGGTGGACTCGGGGTTCTTGTCGAGCACGCGGACCAGGACATCGGTGATGCCCTTGATCACCTCGTCCTTTTGCTCGGGGGTGGCGCCACCGGCGATGCGGACGTTGACGTAGGGCATCAGCCGACGATTTCGTCGGCGGTGAAGAAGAACTTGATCTCTTCGGCGGCGGTTTCGGGGGCGTCCGAGCCGTGCACCGAGTTCTCGCCGACCGAGAGGGCGAATTCCTTGCGGATGGTGCCCTCGGTCGCATTGGCCGGGTTGGTGGCGCCCATGATCTCGCGGTTCTTGAGGATGGCGTTCTCGCCTTCGAGCACCTGCACCACCACCGGGCCGGCCGTCATCGTCTCGACCAGTTCGCCGAAGAAGGGGCGTTCCTTGTGGACGGCATAGAAGCCTTCGGCTTGGGCCCGAGTCATCTTGATGCGCTTTGAGGCGACGACGCGCAGGCCCGCCTCTTCGAACTTGGCGATGATCTTGCCGGTCAGGTTCCGCTTGGTCGCGTCCGGTTTGATGATGGAGAAAGTGCGCTCGAGAGCCATAGGTGGGTCCTTGATTGAATTTCTGGGGTCAGGTTTCGCCGCCGCCCCTACCGGGCAGTGGCACCCCTACCCTCGGGGAAAAGAAGTCGCGCCTTGTAGCGTCAGGCCGTGACGGAGGCAAGACGGGGGAAGCGCTACTCGTTTTCTGCAGTCCGCCCGATCCGCCACGGCGCGGGCGGGAGACCCTTTCCGACCGGCTTCATCCGCCCGTTCCCGGGGCCCCCCCTATTCCGCCTTTACCGCTGGCTCTACGCACTCCTCGGGCCCGATCATCACGTCTGTGCTCCCCAGCGCCTGACGGTTGCCGTCGGGCTTGAGCACCGTGATATCGAGGGTAGTGACTTTAACGCTGGCATCGAGGACGCCGGAAAACTCGACCGGCACGATCTGCATGGTACAGACCTCGCCGACGTTTTCGGTCGGGACGGTCACGATGCCGACGCCGCCATTGTCCGGGAGCAGGCTCGCCTCGCCCGGTTTCTGGCAAGCGCCGCCCTCGAAGGTGAAGCGGAGAACCACGCGGTTGTCGTCCAGACGGCAGGCGCTAAGTGCATCTAGCGGCCGCGTCGCTTCCGCCAGAGCGCCGGTGGCCGCCAGGGCGGTTGCCAGAGCGAGGGTCTGATATGCGAACTTGTGCATTGGACAACTCCCGTTTCGCGGGGTATTGGCTGCAGTTCGACCTCAGCCCCCTGTCCTTAACGCGCCGCCACGCTGGCGGATGCATATCGAATTGCCCATGCTCAAGATCAACAATCTCACCTATCGCATCCAGGGACGGCCCTTGTTCGAGGGCGCCTCGGTGGTGCTGCCGACCGGGAGCAAGACCGGCTTCGTCGGCAAGAACGGCTCGGGCAAGACCACGCTGTTCCAATTGATCCAGGGCAAGCTTGCGCCCGATGGCGGCTCGATCGAAGTGACCAAGCGGGCGCGGATCGGCGGGGTGGCACAGGAAGCGGCCGCCAGCGACATCTCGGTGCTCGAAATGGTGCTGCAGGCGGACACCGAGCGGGCGGCGCTGCTCGCCGAGGCCGATCACGCGACCGATCCGCACCGCATCGCCGACATCCACATGCGACTGGCCGATATCGACGCGCATACGGCGGAAGCGCGGGCTTCGACCATTTTGAAGGGTCTGGGTTTCGAGAAGGACCGGCAGGATGCGCCGACCTCGGAACTCTCGGGCGGCTGGCGAATGCGCGTGGCGCTGGCGGGCGTGCTGTTCTCGCAGCCCGACCTGTTGCTGCTGGACGAGCCGACCAACTATCTCGATCTCGAAGGCACGCTGTGGCTGGAAAAGTACCTCGCCACCTATCCCTACACCGTGTTCATGATCTCCCACGATCGCGACCTGCTCAACAAGGCGGTCAACTCGATCATCCATCTCGAACACGGGAAGATGACGTTCTATCGGGGCGGCTACGACACGTTCGAAGAGACGCGCCGCATGCAGATGGAACTCAACAACAAGGCGCGCGACAAGACGCTGGCGCAGGTCGCGCACATGCAGAAGTTCGTCGACCGGTTCAAGGCCAAGGCAAGTAAGGCCAAGCAGGCGCAGGCGCGCGTCAAGATGATTGCCAAGCTCAGGCCGCCGGCGGCGATGTTCGACGAGTACTCCTCGCCGTTCACGTTCCAGCAGCCCAAGAAGATCCCCGCTTCGCCGATGATCACCTTCGACGACGTGGCGGTGGGCTATGGCGACAAGGTGGTGCTGCGCAAGATCACCAACCGCATCGACCCGGACGACCGGATCGCGCTGATCGGGGTCAACGGCAACGGCAAATCGACCTTCGCCAAGCTGCTGGCCGGCGATTTGAAGCCGATGAACGGCGAAATGCGCAAGGGCAAGGGGCTCGAGATCGCCTATTTCGCCCAGCACCAGATGGACAAGCTGCGGCCCAACGATACGCCGCTCGAGCACGTCATCGACCTCATGCCCTATGACAGCGAGGCGAAACGGCGGAGCCGAGTGGCGCAGATGGGGCTATCGACGAGCCGCATGGAGACGCTGGTCAAGAACCTCTCGGGCGGCGAGCGGGCGCGGCTCCTGATGGGGCTGATCACCTTTTCCGGGCCGGGGATGCTGATCCTGGACGAGCCGACCAACCACCTCGACATCGACAGCCGCGACGCGCTGGTGCAGGCGCTCAACGACTACGAGGGCGCGGTGCTGATCATCAGCCACGACCGCCACCTGATCGAGGCGACGGTGGACAAGCTCTGGATCGCCGAAGGCGGCACCATCCATGAATTCGACGAGGACCTCGACGGCTATCAGCGCATGCTGACCTCGTCGGGCAATCCGCGAAATGGCGGCGCCGGCAACGGGCCGCAATCCAAGGAGGAACGCAAGGCGCAGCGACAGGAAGCCGCGAGCAAGCGGGCCGAGATCGCGCCCCTGCGCAAGCAGATCAAAGATGCCGAGCAGAAGATCGCGCGCCTCAAGAACGAGCTGGCCAAGGTGGATGCCCTCCTTGCCGACCCAAAGATCTATGACGGGGCGCCGGAGCGGATCATCCTTTTGGGCAAGGACAAGGCGCGGTTCGAGGGCGAAATCGCCAAGGTCGAGGAAAGCTGGCTCAAAATGAGCGCCGATCTCGAGGACGCCGAGAAGATGCAGGCCTGACGGCCCGAGGTCATCGCACGACCCCGGCTCGGGCGGAGGTGGCTGGTTCCGGCTGGAAGCCACTGGCGGATTGACAGAATCCGGCTTTTGGCCTCCCGCTTGGTGCAAGGAACCGGATCGATGAAATTGCCCAGATTGTGGATGGCCGTCGCGGCGCTGGCGTTCAGCGCCGTTGGTGCAAATGGCGCCGAACTGACAGCCGAGAAGAAGGCGGAGGCCGAGGCCTTCGCGGCCAACAACGCGGTGAGCGCCCTCTATCACGAGTTCGGGCATCTTTTCGTCGATCAGTTCGAACTGCCGGTGCTGGGGAGTGAGGAAGATGTCGCGGACGCAATTGCCACGCTCATGGTGATGTCGGAGAAAAGCGACGCGGCAGTCCAGGTGTCGCTGGATACGGTCGACGGCTACTTCATGTCCTCCCAGATATTTGAGGAGGATCAGTCAGACGATTTCGGCGACGGGCACGGGCTGGACGTGCAGCGCGCCTATCAGATGACCTGCCTTCTGGTTGGCGGCGATCCAGACCATTTCACCGATCTGGCGACTGAGGCAGGGTTCGATCTGGAGCGGCAGGAACGCCTTTGCGTCGAGGAATTCAAGAGCGCGTCCAGGAGCTGGAAACAGCTCACCGACGGGCACCGGCGCCTCAAACCTGAGGGCGGCGCGGAGATCAAGGTGATCTACGACGATGCCGGCAAGGAATACGCGCCGATCGCGGAACTGCTCAAGCGCGAACAAGTGCTTGAGGGCGTTGCCGCGGCGATCAACGCCGACTTTGTCCTGGTGCGCCCCGCCACGCTGCGCGGCACGCTCTGCGACGAGGAGAACGCCTATTACGACGAGGTGATAGACGAGGTCTCGATCTGTTACGAGTACGTGCAGTTCTTCTACGATCTGTTCGCCGACCCGGAGAATGCCGGGATGGATTCTGCGGCGAACAAGGGAGCGGCAAGCTCAGCTGAAGCCGATGTAGCGGCCGGGCCTGTGATTGAGGGCGACGATCAGGTTGAGGGCAACAGCCCCCAAGATAGACAGCAGCACACGATCAATCGGTAGGATGAAGAGGGCGGCGAAGAGAATCGCTCCGTCGACCGCCAACTGGAAATAGCCCGCTCGAATTCCGAAATTGTTCTGTAGGAACAACGCCAAAATGTTGATGCCGCCGACACTTGCCTTGTGCCGGAACAGGGAGAGAACTCCCAATCCTATCAGCGTGCCTCCGGCAAGAGCGGCAAACAATGGCTCGATAGCAGAGACATAGAGCCATTGCGGCATCATCGCCGACAGGAACGACACGAGCATCACCGAGGCGATGGTCTTGACGGTGAAGGGCCAGCCCATGCGCAGGGCAGCAAGCCCATAGAATGGCACATTGATAGCGAAGAACAGGATGCTGAAACTGACGCCAGTTTCATATTGCAGCAAGAGCGCCAGCCCTGCGGTGCTGCCCGTAATGAGCGTGGCCTCGGCGTAAAAGGTGATACCGATGGAGACGAGGGTCGTGCCGATGAGGATGGCGAACAGATCCTCGTAGAGCCGGTGTTTGCTGGGGGCCGCAAGATCGTTGGTCATCGCATTTCCCTCAAGCTTTTTTCACCCAGCGGCCATCGGACTCCTGTTGCCAGTAGGTGAGCGCGTTTCCCGCCGAGAGCGCCCTCCAGGCGACGCGAGCCTCGGTCACGGCGTCCGGGTCGTGGCCCGAGAACAGATAGACGATCCGATCATAGCCCTCGGGCGATAGGGGCACCGCCCGGTCGACGAAAAACCGCACGTTGGCGCCGTTGGGATTGCCGGCACCGGTGGTGATCAGTACCGGCTGATCGGCATCAGCCTCGCCGCCGGCGACGCCGTGGGGCAGGAAGCTCTCGTCGCGATAGGTCCAGAGCACGGCGTCGAGCGCCTCGGCGCGTTCAATGCTGCCGGTTTCCACCACCGCGCGCCAGCCGCGCTCAAGCGTTTTTTCGAGGAGCACGGGGATGACCCGCTCCAGTGGCTGGTTTTCGAGGTGATAGAAGAGGATTTCGGTCACCTTGCTGCACGCCCCCCCTATTTCTCGTAGTTATCCCTCACCAGCCGGTCGAGCAATGCCACGCCGTACCCCGGGGCCCAGGAGGTGTTGATCTCGCTGGAATTGGCGCCCATGGCGGCACCGGCGATATCGAGGTGGGCCCAGGGAACGTCGTTGACGAAGCGATGCAGGAAGTGCGCGGCGGTGATGGAGCCGGCGTGGCGGCCGGCCGAATTCTTGATGTCGGCGAACCGACTCTCGATCATCTTGTCGTAGGCTGGGCCCATGGGCATGCGCCAGAGCTTCTCGCCCGAGGCAAGGCCCGCAGCAAGGAGCTTGTTGGCCAGCTCGTCGTTGTTGGAAAAGAGCCCTGCGTGGTCCTGCCCCAGGGCGACGCCGATCGCGCCGGTGAGGGTTGCAAGATCGATCATGAACTGCGGCTTGAAGCAATCCTGAGTATACCAAAGCGCGTCGGCGAGGACGAGCCGGCCCTCGGCGTCGGTATTGTTGATCTCGATGGTGGTGCCCGACATCGCCTTGACGATGTCACCGGGGCGCGTCGCGGTGCCGCTGACCATGTTCTCGACGACGCCGATGACGCCGACGACGTTGACCTTGGCCTTGCGCGTGGCAAGCACGTGCATCAGTCCGGTGACGGCAGCCGCCCCGCCCATGTCGCCCTTCATGTCTTCCATGCCGGCGGCCGGCTTGATGGAGACGCCACCGGTATCGAAGACCACGCCCTTGCCGACGAAAGCGAGAGGCGGAACGCCCTTCTTGCCGCCATGCCACTGCATGACCACAAGGCGCGGCGGCCGGGCGGAGCCCTGCGACACGGCGAGCAGTGAGTTCATGCCCAGCTTGCGCATCTGCTTTTCGTCAAGCACCTCGATGGCGACGCCAAGACCGGCGAGCTTTTCGGCCTCCTCGACGAATTCGACGGTTCCCAGGACGTTGGCCGGCTCATTGACGAGATCGCGCGCGATCAGGGTGCCGGCGACCGTCGCCATGCGGTCGGCGATGGCTTTGTCGACGGCGGGCTTGTCGGCGACATACAGGGTGACCGATAGCTTCTCGAGATCACCGTTCTCGCCGTTCTTGCGCTTCTGGCTCTTGTATTTGTCGAACCGGTAATGGCGCAGACGCAGCCCCGCGGCGACCTCGGCGGCATGTTCGGGCGTCACCCCTGCCCCATCGAGCACCACGGCGGCCTTCTCGATCTTCGAGCCGAGGAGCTTGCCGGCGAGCGAGCCGCCGCGGTCGGTCCAGGCGGTCATCGGAGTCGCATTGCCATCTGCCGGTTTGCCGCTGCCGAGGACCAGCAGCCGCTGGGCGTCGATGCCCTGCGGCGCGATGAGGTCGAGAACCTGCCCTTGCTTGCCCTTGAACCCGGAAGTGGCACTCACTTTGTCCCAATCGAGCCCGGTCGCTGCCCAGATTTCTGCCCCAATGCCCTCGGGCTGGCCGCCGTCAGCGGCATAGATCACCAGCGCGCCGCTGGTTTTGGCGGGAAATGGGGCGGTCTTGATGGTCAATTGATGGGGCATGTGGAGGGAAAGCCTTCGGAAACGCGCCCACAACGGGCAAGCGGGCACAGAGATGGGGAGAGCACACAGATAGTGGCTTTGCCGGGCGCGTCAATCCCGCAACACCTCCCCCATTTCCCGCACGGTCACTCCTGTGCGTCATGCCTTCGCCTTGCCAAGGCCGCAGAACGCAAGCAAGTTCCAAAGGTCGGTTTCCGGTAGGGGCAGACGGATTTGGGATAAGGCGGGCAAGGCCTGAAACCGCGGACAAAGACCAATTGACGCGTTTGAGCACCTATCTGGCAAGGGTTTTTGCCGCTGACGCGGCCGCGTTGTTCGCGGTGGCGGTATTTCTGTTGTTCCTGATCCAATGCCTGCGCTCGTTCAGCGTGGTTTCAACGAAGGGCCAAGGCCTCCTGACGCTCATCGGCCAGGCGCTGCTCACCATGCCGTCGCTGGGGGTGGTCTTCCTCTATGTGTGCGTGGGGATCGGGCTGGCGCGGGGGCTTCGGGCGCTGCAGGCCAGCCAGGAGCTGCACATCATCCATTCCAGCCAACGCGTGCCCGCACTGCTAGGGGCGATCGGCAGCTTTGCCGGGATCTGCACGCTGATCGTTCTAGTGCTTTCCAACTTCGTGGAACCGGCGACCAATCGGCAGTTCAACGATTGGTCGGCGAGCATTGCGGCGGACCTTGTCGGGCGGACCCTCACTCCGAACCGATTTGCGGAGGTGGTGCCGGGCGTGACGATGCTGATCGGGGACCGCGCCGCCAACGGCGAACTCACCGACTTTTTTGCCGACGACAATCGCAACCGCGATATGCGACGCACCTATGTGGCAAAATCGGCCACCATAGCGGCGGACGACCAGGGATATGTGCTGCAGCTCCGGGACGGGGCGATCCAGTACATGTCCGATGACCACCGCTTCTCCGAGGTGGCGTTCGCTCGCTACGACGTGGCGCTGGAGCGGCTCACCGGACCAGCCGAGGCGCGGGAAGAACTGAGCGAAACCAATAGCTTCGAGCTGGTGGCGAGGGCCCTTGCGACCGGCGTCTGGGATCCCGACACCATCCGCCATCTTGCCAAGCGGATGGGTGAAGGCATGCGGGTGCTGGCGATCTGCCTCTTCGTGGCAGCGATTGCCGCCTTCCCGAGCGGTCGCCGGGGAGGATGGGAGGTGCCTCTCGAACTGGTGGTTTTGGGGACAGCGTTCATCGAACGCGGCGTCTCGTCGAACCTGATACCACCCGGCCCGCTCGATCCGGTACCGGGCGCATTCCTTTTGGCGGCTTTCTCGATCGCGGCGCTGGCGCTCCGACTCCGGGTATTCACCCCGGTGGCGCAGGCGGCTCCCGCATGACCCGCATCGACTGGGTCATCCTCAGACGCCTGGGCAGCCGGATTGCACTGACGATTGTCGTGCTGTTCGGCCTGATCGCGCTCGCGGAGTCGCTCAACACCTGGAAATTCCAGCACCTGTCGAGCATTGGCGGCCCCATGCTGGGGCTGCTGGGGATCGTGATCGAAGCGTCGCGCTGGGCGCTCGGCACCCTGCCGGTGACGCTCCTGATCGGCGCGATCATCGGCATCCTCGACCTGCAGGCCCGCCGGGAACTCACCGTCATCAAGGCAACAGGCCTCTCGATCTGGCGCCTCCTCAGGGCGCCGGTGATCGCGGTGATCATCTTCAGTCTGATCGCATCACTGGCGGTCGATACGGTCATCGTGAGCATTTCGCGCGCGCTGGCCGTCAGCATGCCGCAGGTGAGCTCCTCGGACAGCACGCTTTGGCTCGAGCAGCAGGGGGACGGGCAGAATTACGTGCTCGTCGCTTCGCATCCGCATCCCGGCGGCGCCATACTCGAAGATGTTTCGATCTTCCTCGACCGGGATGGCGAGGGGGGACGGCTGCAGGCCAAGCAGATGGAACTGCGCGACGGCGAATGGTTCATCCCCGAGGCGATCCATTTCCTGGCGGACACCCCGCCGAAACGCGTCCTCAACGTGACCCTGCCAACGACGACTACGACGGGCGACATGGGGGTCAAGCTCGCTTCTCCAGTGGAGCTGACGATTTTCGAGCTGGCCGAGGCGATGTCCAAGCGGCTAACCGATCCAGAGTTGCGCAACGGCGTGGAGATGCGATTCCTGCGCCTTTTGTCGTTGCCCCTGGTTTTGGTCGGTTCGCTGCTGATCGCCTTCGCGTTTACCGCGGGTTATCGAAGGACCAATAAGTATGGAGTTGCGGTGCTTTATGGTATTGTTCTTGGCTTTGTGGTTTATGTCATCACGGAGATGGCGGCCATGGCTGGGGGTGCCGGGGTCTTGGAGCCCGCATTTGCCGCTATTGCACCGGCATTCGTGGCGATCGTTATTGGCATGACGGTATTGCTGTTCAGGGAAGACGGACGGGCTTGATGTACTTGCGCCGTGACAGGTGTTTCGTGTCGTCACTGCGCCGCTTCATCGCGGGGTTCGCAGCCGCATGGCTCGCCCTGCTGCTCTGCGCCCTGCCCGCCTCGGCGCAGCTGCTGCCCGAGGGGTTCTTCGACCAGGTGCCCACGACCGGCGGGCAGGCCCAGATCGAGGCCGACACGCTCGCCTATGACGGCCAGCTCGACGTCATCAGCGCCGAGGGCGACGTGGTGATGACCTATGATGGCTACCAGCTCACCGGCGACAAGCTGAGCTACAACCAGACCACGGGCGAACTCGACTTCGTCGGCAACGTGGTGATCCGCGACCCCGCGGGAACGGTGTTCCGCTCGGACAGGGTTCGGGTCACCGGGGGGATGAAGGAAGCCTTCCTCGAATCCCTGACACTCACCACTGTGGACGGCGGCCTGGTCAAGGCCAAGGACGTCAACTACTCGCGGGAATTGGAGACGATCCTCACCCAGGCGCATTATTCGCCCTGCGGGCTGTGCATCGACAGCAAGGGCCGCCGCATCGGCTGGAAGGTCAATGCCAGCAAGATCGTCTACAATCGCGACGATGGCTGGGTCTATATGGAAGGCCCGAGCCTCGAAATCCTGGGGATTCCGGTGGCCTGGGTGCCCTGGCTGGTGCTGCCCGATCCGACGCAGCCGCGCCGGCAGGGTTTCCGCATGCCCAGCGTGGACTACGGCCAGCAATATGGCGGCAGGCTGGATCTGCCCTATTTCGTCCCGGTGTCCGAGACGATGGACCTGCTGCTGACGCCGACGCTGTTTACACGGCAGGGTTTCCTGATGGCTGCCGAGTGGGCGCAGCGCCTCGACTATGGTGACTACGATATCAAGGCTTCGGGCATCTATCAGCTGGACCCGTCGGCCTATGCCGGAACCGTGGGCGACACGACGTGGCGCGGCGCCATCCAGACCACCGGGCGATTCGTGCCGTTCGAAGACTGGAAGGCCGGCTGGTCCTACACCGCATTCTCGGACGCCGCCTACCTCATCGACTACAAGCTGCAGACCTCCAAGAACGTCGTCAACGAGGTCTACGCCACGCATTTGAGCGACGATTTCTACCTCGACGTGCGGCTGCAGCAGTTCAACCTTCTGGGCAACGTGACGCCGCTGCAGCAACAGCAGCACGCGCGGGCCGTACCCAGCATCAGGGCGGCGCATTACCTCGATCTTGAAGACATGGGACAGGTCGCATTCGAGGCCCGGGTGCTCGGCATTCAGCGCGGCGCGGATTCCACGGCGACCTACAACGGCGTGCCCTACATTTTCGCCTACCAGGAGAACAAGGTCCACGCGACGATCGAGGCCTCCTGGCAGAACCAGTACATCCTGCCGGCGGGGATCGTGGCTACGCCCTATCTGGGGTTGCGGGGCGACGCCGCCTACTACGACGGCAGCAGCCCGCTGCTGGCCGGGCCGATCTCGCTGTTCGAGGCTACGCCGATCGCGGCGATCGATTTCCGCTGGCCGGTGATCGCCATGAACGGGTACGACTCGCACCTGTTCGAGCCGATTGCGCAGCTGGTCTATCGCGGTAGCGGCACCACCTTGAGCGGCATCACCAATGACGACGCGCAAAGCTTCGTCTTCGACGATACCAACCTCTTCTCATACAATCGCTTCTCGGGCACCGACCGGCAGGAGACCGGGCTGCGCGCCAACATCGGCGGCCGCTATCTCGCCAATTTCGAGGATGGCTCGTGGCTGCAGTTGATTGGTGGGCAGTCCTTTCACCTGGCTGGCCTCAATGCCCTGGGCGTGGCCGATACGGCGCAGACGGGAACCTCCACCGGCCTCGGCGGCACGGCGTCCTATATCGTGCTGGGTGCCCAAGGCTCGCCCTTCCAGGGGTTGACGCTGGGCGCCAAGACGCAGCTCGATCCGGCCAGCTTCGCGATCAAGCGCGCCGGAGCGGGCGCGCAATTCAGCTTCGACGAACGGACCGTGGGCGGCGACTATGTCTTCATCCCCGCCGATGCAGCCGTGGGGACTGTGACCGATCAGCACGAGGTGACGGGCTGGTTCAACACGCCGCTGCCGATCGACTACTGGTATGCGAATGCCAGCGTTTCGTGGGACCTAGCGGCCAATACCTGGCTGCAGGCTTCCGGCGGGCTGACCTATGACGACGGCTACTTCGTGACCAGTGTCTACGGTGCGGTCAACGGCCCCACCCATTCGAGCCCGAATGCCCAGTCGTTCGGAATGAAGTTCAAGCTCCGCGGCCCGGTTGGAGAATTCAGCTTCTGACCAACCGATTTTGGCCGCATTTTTCGATGACAGATTGTGCCGCTCCGCAGGGGATACCGGGGCACTTTCGATAAACTTACGGATGATGAGAATGGTACGCGCAATCGCTGCAATGCTGGTTGGCTTGATGATCGTCTTGAATGTGGCGGCGCCCGCCAGCGCGGCGACGGTCAAGGTGACGGTCAATGGCGTGACCATTACCGATGTGCAGGTGTCGCAGCGCCTGAAGCTGTTTCAGCTCGAGGGCCGCAGCGGAACCAAGGCCGCGACCGAGGAACTGATCGACGAAGCGCTGATGCTGCAGGAAGCCAAGCGCCTGAACATCACGATTTCGGATGCGCAGGTCAACGAGGCGATGCTCGGCGTGGCGCGCAACATCAAGGTGAGCATGGACAAGCTGGTCCAGATCCTCAACCAGAATGGCGTCAATGTCGAAACACTCAAAGACCGGCTGCGGGCAGCGCTGGCCTGGAACCAGGTGACGCAGATGGCAATCGTGCCGCGGGTGCAGCTCTCAGACGTGGAGCTGGAGCAGAAGGCGGTCGCCAAGCTCGACCCTTCTAACAGCTTTGACTACATCCTCAAGGAAGTGATCTTCGTGATGCCGGGCGGCAAGGGATCGGCGTCGAAACGGACCGCCGAGGCCAACCGCTATCGCAAGAGCTTCCAGGGTTGCGACAATGCGGTGGAACTCTCGCTCTCCTATACGGACGCGGCGGTGATCAGCATCGGCCGGCGGCACGCAACGCAAATGCCCGATGCGCTCGCCAAGGAACTTGCCGGACTGAATGTGGGCGGCATCACCAAGCCACGCGTGGTCGAGACCGGCGTCTCGATGCTCGCCGTGTGCTCGAAGACCGTGGCCGAGGACACCACCTTCATCAAAGGCAACCTGCGCCAGGAAGCCGGCTCCGAGGCGCTCAAGGGCGAAACCGAGGCCTATCTCAAGGGCCTGCGCGGCAAGGCAAGGATTGCCTACGAGTGATCTGCCAGGCGCAATCCCCCTTGGATATTGCCTTGCACAACCCGGATTTGGCGCACCGGCGGGCCCCGTCCGTGATATAGGCGAATGGCGCCAAACGATGGCGCGCAACGTCGCGAGCGAGGCGAAGGTGAGCGAGGCAGATTTGCCGCCGCTGGCGGTCAGCATGGGCGAACCGGCGGGGATCGGTCCAGACCTGATACTTCGTCTCTACGCAGAACGGGCGTCGCTCGCACTGCCGCCGTTCATCGTCTACGGCAATATCGGCTTTCTCAGATCGCGCGCGGCGCGGCTGGGGATCGACATCGCAATGATGCCGACGACCGCCCCACATGCCGCCAGCGTCTTCGCCAATGCCTTGCCTGTCGCGGACATTGGTGGGCTGGTTCCGGACAAGCCTGGAGATTCGAGCCCGCTATCGGCCAAGGTGGTGATCGAGGCGATCACCCAGGCAGTCTCCGAGACGGCGGCGGGCGCATGCCGGGGGGTGGTGACCTCGCCTATCCACAAGGCGGCTCTCTACTCTTCCGGCTTCAAATTTCCCGGACACACGGAATATCTCGCGGCGCTCTGCGCCGGTGGCGGCGCGGCGCCGATGCCGGTGATGATGCTGGCGCACGAAGGCTTGCGGGTCGTGCCCGCCACCATCCACGTGCCGGTGAGCGCGGTCGCTGGGCTCATCACCCCCGAACTGGTGCTCGCGACCGGACGGATAGTCGCCCACGACCTTCGGACACGTTTCGGGATCGCCGAACCAAACATCGCCGTGACCGGCCTCAACCCGCACGCGGGCGAAGGCGGAAAGATCGGCATGGAGGAACTCGATGTGATCGCCCCCGCGGTGGCGCAGCTGGCCCATGAGGGGATCAACATCGTGGGGCCGATCCCGGCGGACACCGTCTTCTACGTGCCGCACTGGCAGCGCTATGACGCGGTGATTGCAATGTACCACGACCAGGCGCTGATCCCGATCAAGACGGTGGCCTTCGAGGAGGCGGTAAACATCACGCTGGGGCTGCCGATCGTGCGTACGTCGCCCGACCACGGCACGGCGTTCGACCTTGCGGGGAGTGGAAACGGCTCGACGGCGAGCTTTCTTGCCGCGATCAGAATGGCCGACCGACTGACGGGCGGCGTCGAGACGCGCCAGCAGGCTGCGCAATAGCGCATGCAGATCGACAACCTCCCTCCCCTGCGCGAAGTGATCGCGACGCACGGCCTGCAAGCCAAGAAGCAGCTCGGCCAGAATTTTCTGCTCGATCTCAATCTGACGGCGCGGATCGCCCGAACGGCGGGGCCGCTGGGGGGCGTCACCGTAATCGAGGTGGGCCCCGGTCCGGGTGGACTGACGCGAGCGTTGCTCGCCGAGGGTGCGCTGAAGGTGGTTGCGATCGAGCGCGATGAGCGCGCGCTGCCCGCGCTGGCGCAGATCGCCGAGGCCTATCCGGGCCGACTCGATGTCATTTCGGGCGATGCACTGGAAATCGACTATCGGACGCTGGCCTCGGGGCCGACCAAGATCGTCGCCAACCTGCCTTACAACATCGCGACACCGCTGCTCATCGGCTGGCTGACGACCGAACCGTGGCCGCCATTCTACGAAAGCCTCACGCTGATGTTCCAGCGCGAGGTGGCGGAGCGCATCGTCGCCAAGCCCGGCGACAAGGCGTTTGGCCGGCTGGGCGTGCTTTGCGGCTGGCGCAGCGAAGCCCGGATCGCCTTCAATGTCGACCGCAACGCATTCACGCCGCCCCCGAACGTCACCTCGACGGTGGTGCACCTCAAGCCCAAGGCGATGGGTGACGGCGTGGCGGTGCGCGACCTCGAAGCGGTGACGCGCGCCGCGTTCGGACAGCGCCGCAAGATGATCCGCCAGAGCCTGAAGTCCACCGGCGTGCCGGTGGAGCGACTGCTGGTAGCCGCCGGCCTCAAGGGCGACGAACGGGCCGAGGATTTGCCGGTGGAGGCGTTTCTGCAGATGGCGAGAGCACTGCGCTAAGTGTCCGGCCTTGTCGCCATCGTCGGGTCTTCAGACTTCAGAAACTGATTCAACTGGCGACTAAAGTGAATCGATCTGGTTCTGCAAGTCTTTGACGAAGCTACCCATTTGTGTCAGCCGGCGGCCGGCGGAGCGGGCGGCAGAGAGGATGGCGCGGACTTTTTCGACGCTCTGTTCCAGATCCTCGTTGACGATCACGTGGTCGTAGTCGGACCAGTGCTCCATCTCGATGCGGGCATTCTTCAGCCGCCGCATGATGACGTCCTGGCCGTCCTCGGCCCGCCGCTCGAGGCGTGCGCGCAGCTCCCTGATGGACGGCGGCAGGATGAAGACGGTGACCATGTCGGCACGGCACTTCTCATAGAGTTGCAGCGTGCCCTGGTAGTCGATGTCGAACAGGATGTCGCGGCCGGCGGCCAGCGTCTGCTCCACTCTGGCGCGGGGGGTGGCGTAGAGATTGCCATGCACCTCGGCCGATTCCAGCAGTTCGCCGTCGGCGCGCATGCGCTCGAATTCCCTGATCGAGATGAAGTGGTAGTGGACCCCCTCCACCTCGCTGTGGCGCTTGGCACGGGTGGTGACCGAGACCGAAAGCTCGATGCCCGGGTCGGTGGCCATCACGGCGCGCGAGATGGACGTCTTGCCTGCCCCGGAAGGCGAAGCGATCACCAGCATGACTCCGCGGCGGGCGATACCCATGGTCACTCGATGTTCTGGACCTGCTCGCGCAGCTGATCGATGACCGCCTTGAGATCAAGCCCGATGCCGGTCAATTCGACCGCATTGGATTTGGAGCAAAGCGTATTCGCTTCGCGGTTAAATTCCTGTGACAGGAAGTCGAGCTTGCGGCCGACCGGCCCGCCTTCGGCGATGAGCTGCCGGGCCGCGGCGATGTGAGCGCCTAGGCGATCGAGTTCCTCCCGGATATCGGCCTTGGTGGCCAGCAGCAGGGCCTCCTGCGCCAGTCGCTCCTCGGAGAGTCCGACGCCAGTGGCGACGAGGTCGGCCACCTGCAGGCGCAGGCGCTCAAGGATGGCATCGCGACCGCGGCCCGGGTGAAGTTCGGCCGATCTGGTCAACGCGGCGATCTCATCGATCCGCTCTCGGAGCACTATCTCAAGGTGCGCGCCTTCCCGCCGGCGTACAGAGACGAGATCGGCGACGGCCTTGTCGACAGAGGCGAGGATAGCTGCTTGCAGGGCCTCTTCCTCCTCGGTGGCAAGCGGGCTCTCGTGCTGCTCGAGCACACCCTTGAGGCCGAGAATGCCGTCGAGCCGTGGCCGCTCGGCGTCAACCTGCATCGACAGCACTTCGAGCGCGGCCAGGACTGCGCCGAGCGCCTGCTTGTTGATCACGACGCGCCCGCCCTCGCCTTCCCGATCGACCGAGAGTGTGAAGGTGATCGAGCCGCGGGAAATGGCCTTGCCGATCCGCCGGCGGATTTCGCCTTCCAGCGTGTCAAAGCCCGGTGCCAGCCGCATGCGGACATCGAGGCCGCGCGCGTTCACCGACTTGATCTCGACCTGGAAGCCGAAGCCCGGGATGGCGCCACCGGCTCGGGCATAGCCGGTCATGCTGGCGAGGCTGGTCATTGCATTGCCTTCCGCTATTGCGGCGTGGTGGTCGCGTCGGTGACGACCTCGCCGGCCGCCGTGGCCTCGGCGGCCTCGAGCGCTTCCTTGTCGGACTCGGACTCGGCTTCCGCGGCGGCCTTTCGATAGGCCGTCACGTTCTTGCGATGCTGCGCGTAGGTCTCGGCAAACAGATGCCCGTCGGCCGGACTGGCGCTCTTTGCCACGAAATAGAGGTCCTTGGTCGCCGCCGGATGCGCCGCGGCGAGCAGCGCGTCCTCGCCCGGGTTGGCGATCGGTCCGGCCGGCAGGCCAGCAATCTGGTAGGTATTGTAGGGCGTTTCGGCCTTCAATTCTTTGGAGGTCGGGGAGCGGCTGAGCACTTCCTTGCCACCCGTGACGCCATAGAGGACCGAGGGGTCGGTCTGCAGCCGCATGCCCTTCTTCAACCGATTGATGAAGACCGCCGCCACCTGCGGCCGCTCTGAGGCGAGGCCTGTCTCCTTCTCGACGATCGAGGCGAGGATGACCAGTTCGGCCGGCGACTTGATGACGGCATCGATGGCCGGATCGCGCGCCGCCCAGATTTCGGCGAGCCGCGCTTGCATCTTCTGCTGCATGGCTTCGAGCACCGACTGGCGCGTGTCGCCCGGAAAGAAGTCATAGCGGATCGCCAGCAGCGATCCCTCAGCGGGCAAGGTGACGGCGCCGCCGGTCAGGTTCTGCGCCGGATCGTTGAGCCGCGCCACCACCTGGAACGAAGTCTCGCCAGGGATGACGTTGACAAAAAAGTCGATGGGCTTGCCCTCGGTGATCTCCTTGAGCACATCCGACATCGAATAGTCGGCCTTCAGCGCGTAGACGCCAGCCTTGATGTCGTCATCCTTGCGCAGTGCCTTGGCCCCTGCCCAGAACAACCACTCGCTGGGAATCAACTGGTTCTGCGGAATCAGCCCCTGCTCTTCCAACCGCTTCGCGGTAGTCATTACGGACGAACCGCGTTCTACCGTGAAGTTCGTCTCGACCTTGACCGCCGGCGCGTAAAACTGACTGGCGCCATAAAGAAACGCCCCGCCGAGGACGACCAAACCGAGCACGACCAGGGTCAACAGGCCATTGGTGATCTCGATCAATCCGCTGCGCTTGCGCCGGCGATTCCGTTTGGCGTTGCGATCAGTGTTGGACATTGGTCTCGAGCTCCGAAGCGGCGCTATTTCTGTAAAGGATTTGGGCAAAGACCGGTAGAGCGCCACGGGCGGCGGTCAGCACGAGCCGCTCAGTTCACCTTGCGGAAAATCAGGGAGGCGTTGGTTCCCCCAAAGCCGAAGGAATTGGAGAGCGTGACGTTGATCTCCTTGCGCACCGGAGTGTGCGGCACCAGGTTGATCGCGGACTCGACCGAGGGATTGTCCAGGTTGATGGTCGGCGGGGCGATGCCGTCGCGCATCGCAAGGAGGCAGAAGATGGCCTCGACCGAGCCGGCGGCACCCAGCAGGTGACCGATGGCCGACTTGGTGGAGGACATGGTGGCCTTTGACGCGGCATCACCAAGAAGCCGGGTGACCGATCCAAGCTCAATCTCGTCGCCAAGCGGGGTCGAGGTGCCGTGCGCATTGATATAGTCGATGTCGCCAGGGCTGATCCCGGCCCGCTTGATGGCCATCTGCATGCAGCGATAGCCGCCATCGCCGTCCTCGGAGGGCGCGGTGATGTGGTAGGCGTCGCCAGAGAGGCCGTAGCCGACCACCTCGCCATAGATCTTGGCGCCGCGGGCCTTGGCGCGCTCGTATTCCTCGAGCACCAGGATGCCGGCGCCCTCGCCCATGACAAAGCCGTCGCGATCCTTGTCATAAGGACGCGAGGCCTGCTCCGGCCGGTCGTTGAAACCGGTCGAAAGCGCACGAGAGGCCGCGAAGCCCGCCAGTGACAGGCGGTTGATCGGCGATTCCGCGCCGCCAGCAACCATCACGTCCGCGTCACCCATGGCTATGATGCGCCAGGCATCGCCGACCGCATGGGCACCAGTGGAGCAGGCCGTGACCACAGCGTGGTTGGGTCCCTTGAGGCCGAAGCGGATCGAAACCTGCCCGGAAGCCATGTTGATGATCCGGCCGGGAATGAAGAACGGGCTGATCCGGCGCGGCCCCTTCTCATGCAGGGTAATCGAGGCGTCGTAGATTCCGCCGACCCCGCCAATACCCGAGCCGATCAGGACGCCGGTGCGTTCCTGCTCTTCCCGGGTCCGGGGCTCGACTCCGGCATCGGCGATGGCCTGCGTGGACGCCGCCATGGCATAGACGATGAAAGGATCGACCTTGCGTTGATCCTTCGCTTCCATCCAATCGTCGGGATTGAACTTGCCATCGGCATAGCCTCCCAGCGGGAGGCGATGCGCAACCTGGCAGGCGATATCGTCGACTCGGAACTCATCGATCCGCTTGGCGCCGCTTTTGCCGGCAAGGATGTTGGACCAAGTGGCCTCCACCCCGCAACCAACAGGGGTGACCATGCCTAATCCGGTGACGACGACGCGGCGCAATTCCATCGATGATATGCCGTGGCTTGCCAGTCAGGCGGCGACTTAGCCGACTGCCTTGGTGAGAAACGCGACAGCGTCGCCGAAGGTCTGGATGGATTCGGCGGCATCGTCGGGGATTTCGACGGAAAATTCTTCCTCGAACGCCATCACCAGTTCCACCTGATCGAGCGAATCGGCACCCAAATCGTCGATAAAGCTGGCCTTCTCCGTTACCTTCTCCGCATCCACGTTGAGGTGTTCGACCACGATTTTGCGGACGCGATCAGCGATATCGCTCATATTTGACTTCCCTTTTACCACAGAGGTTTGGTTCGTTTGTTCTTGGCGTCAGCCAGAGGACTTCAATCAAGGCCAAAGGCCGTGCAACGCGAACTCTAGGCGCGGACACCGCCGCCCGCAAGTCAGCCCTGCGCGTCAATCAGCGGCGGACGTAACACACTTCTTTTGCATTTGCCATATTCGGTAAACCGGGCTTTCCCCAGTCAAATCATCACCATTCCACCGTTGATGTTCAGAGTGTGGCCGGTGATGTAGGCGGCCTCCGTGCTGGCGAGGAACACGGCTGCCGCCGCGACCTCTTCGGCAGTGCCCAGCCGATTGGCGGGAACCTTGCCGAGAATGACGGCGCGCTGCTTGTCGTCAAGCTCATCGGTCATGGACGAAGCGATGAAGCCGGGCGCGATGGTATTGACGGTGATGTTGCGGGACGCAACTTCGTGGGCAAGGGCCTTGGACATGCCGATAAGCCCGGCCTTGGAGGCGGCATAGTTGCCCTGCCCCGGGTTGCCGACGACGCCGACGACCGAGGTGATGCCAATGATGCGGCCGTAGCGCTGCTTCATCATGCCGCGGAGCACGGCGCGGGTAAGGTGGAACGCCGCGGTGAGGTTGACGGCGATCACCTCATCCCACTCTTCGTCCTTCATGCGCATGAAGAGGTTGTCCCGCGTCATGCCCGCATTGTTGACGAGGATATCGAGCCCACCGAGTGCGGCTTCTGCGTCCGGCACGAGCTTATTGACCGAGGCCAGGTCGGAGAGATTGCACGGGATGATAACGTTGTGGCCGGCCATCTCATTGGCAGTCGCCTGCAGCGCATCGATGCGGGTGCCGCTGAGCGCAACCTTGGCGCCGGCCTTGGACAGAGCCTTGGCGATCTCCCGCCCGATGCCGCCGCTGGCACCAGTCACGAGAGCGCGTTTTCCAGTCAGATCAAACATTTACTCGGTCCTTTGCAGAGACTGATTCAGGCGCTCAGCGCCGCGACGTAGGCGTCGATATCGGCCGGCGTTCCGATCGACACGGCGGCTGCCTCGGGGTTGATGCGTTTGGCGAGGCCGGACAGGACCTTGCCAGCGCCCAGTTCAACGAGTTCGGTGACGCCGCCCTCCCCGGTGAGCCAGGCAACGCACTCGGTCCAGCGCACCATTCCAGTCACCTGCTCGACGAGGCGCTTGCGGATCTCGGCCGGATCGCTGATCGGCCGCGCCAGTACGTTGGCGACAAGCGGCACCACCGGCGCGTGCATGGCGACCGTCGCCAGCGCCTCGTGCATGACCTCGGCGGCCGGCGCCATCAGCCGCGAATGAAAGGGCGCACTGACCGGCAGCGGCAAAGCGCGCTTGGCGCCTCTTGCCTTGGCCAGTTCCATGGCACGCTCGACGGCCGCCTTGTGGCCGGAGATGACGACCTGGCCCGGGGCGTTGTCATTGGCGATATCGCAGACCTGATCGAGAGAAGCGGCCGCCGCGATGTCGCTCAGCGCGTCGAAATCAATGCCGAGGATGGCGGCCATGGCGCCCTCCCCGACCGGCACGGCCTTCTGCATCGCCTGGCCGCGGGTCTTCAAGAGCCGCGCGGCATCGGCCAGGGAGAAGGTGCCCGCGGCGCAGAGCGCGGAGTACTCTCCGAGCGAATGGCCGGCGACGAAAGCGGCATGGTCGGCAAGGCGGACGCCGCGGCTCTCGAGCACCCGGACGACGGCAACACTCACCGCCATCAGGGCCGGCTGAGCGTTTTCCGTGAGGCGCAGGGTTTCGTCGGGCCCCTCGAACATGATGGCGGAGAGCTTTTGGCCCAGCGCCTCGTCGACCTCGGCGAAGACGTTGCGCGCCTCCTGATAGGTTTCGGCCAGTTCCCTGCCCATACCCACGACCTGGCTGCCCTGCCCCGGGAAGGTGAATGCACGCTTGGTCAATCGGACCTCCTCTTTGTTCTTGCTGTTGTGCCGAGCCTAAGCGGGCGTGTCCCCGACGTCCAGTTGGCGGCGGCGTGTGCAGGAGGGAGGCGGCAAAGTCAAGGCATGGGCCCTGTGCTAGCTGAAACTCACCGCCCCGGTATTTGCGCCGCAGAGCAATACGCCCACCTTCTCACCCGGCGCCGGGACGTAGCGTCCCGACAGCAGCGCCGCGAACGCGGCGGCGCCTCCGGGTTCGGTGACGACCCGCAGCACGTCCCAGAGCGCTTTCTGGGCGTCGACGATCGCCTCGTCGCCGACCAGCACCGAGCGGTCGACATATTGCTGCGCAATGGGGAACATCAGCGTGCCTACGCGACGGCCCCCGAGGCTATCCGCGGCGACGCCGCCGACCGGCGAGTCCACCGGCTTGCCGGCGGCCAGCGCATGGTTGAGCGCCGGGCAGGCCTCCGGCTCGACGCCCACGACCCGGACGTCACCGGCATAGTACGCGGCCATGCCGCCGATCAGGCCGCCACCGCCGACCGCCACAAGCACCGTGTCGAGCTCAGGCGCCTGTTCTCGCCATTCGAGCGCGGTCGTCCCCTGCCCCGCCAATGTTTCGAACTGGTCGTAGGCGTGGACCTGCAGGCTGCCGTGCTCATCCGCCCACTCGACGCTGGCGGCCAGCGCCTCGGAATAGTGCTCGCCGCCGACCACTATCTCGGCACCGTAGCTCTTGATGCGGGCGATCTTGGCCGGCGAGGAGATGGCCGGCACATAAATTCGCGCCTTGTAGCCGAGCTTTTTGGCAGCGTAGGCGACGGCGGCGCCGTGATTGCCGCCCGAGGCGGCGACGACGCCACGTTCGGCACCCTCGCGCATGAGCATGTTGGCGAAAGCGCCGCGGGCCTTGAAGGTCCCCGAATGTTGGGTGAACTCGAGCTTGAAGGTAATCGGCTGGCCCGAAAGGCCGAAATCCTCGGCCGAGGTACTCAGGATGGGCGTGCGCCGAACATGGGGCCGGATGACGGCCTCTGCGGCACGGACGGAGTCGCGGGTGGGGCTGGCATGTGCCGATTCTTGCTCAATCATGAGCCCATACTGGCAGGAGCGCGTGCCTTAAGGAACCCGCTTGCCGCCCGGAGCGCTAGGTGTTCAGTCCCGGCATTTGATGGATTGGGTTTAGGGTGAACCGATCGGGCTCGGTTGTCCAGATTTTGCAGATGTACTCATAGGGGGTGAGGCCCTTGAGGGTCTTGAGCCGTCGGCCGAAG
>Ga0214473_10001962_pt1 | contig 26006 bp, 20 predicted proteins | sample RVTome_7_FD_203509 | JGI IMG/M metagenome (GOLD analysis project Ga0214473, IMG submission 203509) | Soil microbial communities from uranium-contaminated site in the Upper Colorado River Basin, Wyoming, United States - RVT98D197 | ecosystem: Environmental > Terrestrial > Soil > Contaminated >...
CCTCAAGGCATCCTGGACCGCGCCGATTCGATGCTTGAGGAGCTCGTGTCGCAGGGAGCCGACGAGATAGGCGATGGCCGGGTGGAGCTCGGGGCTGCGTTCGGCGAGTTGCTCGAGCCCCGGCGCGTGGCGCCGGACCCGCAGAAACACGACGACGATCATGAGGACGAGCACGCCTCCGCCGACCCACAGCCATCGTGCGTCGCTGGCCTGCGGCCCACCCTGGCCGCGACCCCGTACGGCAGGTGCGACCGAGACCGGATCGAAGACCCCGGCGAGCTCCGGATCGAGCGCCCGCAGCTCGCTTCGCGCCATCCGTGCGTCCTCGCCTTCGGGTTGGGCTGCGAGATACTTGAGGTAGTACTCGGTGGCTCGCGCCTCGAGACCACGATCCCGACAGGCGCGGGCCATGGGGAGATAGAGCGACGGGTCCATGGGTGCGATGCCCACGCCCTCGAGGAGCGCTTCTCGAGCGCCAGCCTCGTCCTCGCGCAGGCGCCGCACCCCCTCGCGGTAGCGCTCGTCGGCCCGGGCGAGGAGTCGCCGAGCCCGTCTCCCCTCGGCGCTCGCCGGGTCCACCGCCTCCCACGCGTCGAAGGCCCGCATGTCACGGCGGCGCCAAAGCTCCTGCGCCTCGCGCCATTGCTCGGCGGGTGAAGCCTGCGGCTCGCCCGCCCGATCGTCGCCACAGGCAGACTGAGCGAAAAGCAGGAGAACCGGGAGCCAGGCGAGCGGACGCGACACCATCGAGACTGTACCCCGTCCGTGGGCGCCCATTGCAGCACATGGACTTCGTTGGTAGGGTACTCGGGCGTTGGGTGACGGGGGTTCCGGACGGGGCTTGCGACGTCGCCTTTGGGGGGTGAGTGAACGGACGGGGGACACAGGGAGCCGGGCCCGCGGAATCGGGCGGGCAGGGATCGGGTGGCACGCGCCGCGAAGCGGTGATTCGGCCGCGCGTGTTGATCGTCGACGACGAGCCCATGATCGGCGCGACGCTGCGGGTCTTGCTCGAGGCGGACAACGACGTCTCCGTCGCGCAATCGGGGGCTCAAGCGCGCCAGTTGCTGGCCGCCCATGAGTTTGACCTGATCCTGTGCGACCTCACGATGCCAGGCGAGAGCGGAATGGACCTTCATCGCTGGCTCGCCACGCGGACGCCACGGGCAGCGGACCGGATGGTCTTCATGACCGGTGGGGTCTTCACGGACGAGGCCCGTGAGTTCCTCGACGGCGTCGACAATCGCAAGCTCGAGAAGCCCTTCGAGACCGCGGACCTGCTGACGGTGATGCGCGAGGCCCTCGCGAGCTCCGGTCGCCCCGCACGCTGAGGCCGCCGCGAGCTCGGGGCGTCATTCTCGCCTATCCGGGGTCATCAGCGGCAGCGCCGCCCGCCTCTGGGCGGTAGTCTGGGACCTTCTTGCCGACGAACCGGACCACGAGCACGAGGGCCACGATGCCGATGGGGAGTCCGAGCCAACCCGGGTACAGCCCCAATCCCGTCGCGAGATCGCCGAAAACCATGCTCACGAGGCCGACCACGAGGGCGTAGGGGAGCTGCGTGCGTACGTGGTCGGCGTGGTCGCAGGCCGACGCCATGGAGCTCATGATCGTCGTGTCGGAGATGGGCGAGCAGTGATCGCCCCACACCGCGCCGGCGAGGATCGACGACACGGCCCCCAGCATGACGTGGTGCTCGCCCGGAGCGAGCTCGTGAGCCAACGGCACCACGAGCGGAAACAGGATCGCCATCGTCCCCCAGGAGGTTCCCGTCGCGAAGCTCACGATGGCAGCCACGAGGAACACCGCGACTGGCAGGAGGCCCGGCGAGAGCCAGTCACCCATGGCGCCGATGACGAACTGTGCTGTCTGCACCTCGCGGCACACGGAGCCCAGGGCCCAGGCGAGGACGAGGATCACCATGGCGAGCACCATGGAGCGCACGCCGCCCATCCAGGCGTCGAGGGCGGCCCGAAACCCGAGTGATCGGCGCGCCGTCGACACGAGGAGGGCGATGCCCGAGCCCGCGAAGGACGCCCAGAGCAGGGCTTTCGTCGACTCGGCGGAACCGAACACGTTGCGCACGGTGGGCTCGAGGCCCTCGGCCAGGGCTGCCTGGCGACCGGTCACGAACATGCCCACGAGGGCCACGGTGATGACCGCGGCGATGGGCGCGGCCGCGTCGATCCAGTGGCCGGCCGACGCGCTCGCCGGGGCGTCGTCCTCGGCCTCGTGGACCATCAGTGGCACGGACCCCTCTCGGGTGACGGCGCCGGTCGACCGGGCCCGGAGCTCGGCCCGCCGCATCGGCCCGAAGTCGCGGCGCATGAACACGATGAGGAACACGAAGACGATCATCAGGATGGGATAGAACCGGTACGGGATGCTCTGCAGGAACACGACAAACGCATCGTCCTCGATGCCGAGCGCATCGAACTGATCGGCGATGTACCCCACCTCCACGCCGATCCACGACGAAATGACAGCGATGCTCGAGACCGGCGCCGCGGTCGCGTCCACCACGAAGGAGAGCTTCTCGCGGCTCACGCGCAGCCGGTCGGTGATGGGGCGCATGGTCGAGCCGACGATCAGGGCGTTGGCGTAGTCGTCGAAGAAGACGACGAGGCCCATGAGCCAAGCGCCGATGAGTCCGTGCCTGCTCGTCGAGGCCCGCCGGGTCACGAGGGAAGCGAGCCCGCGGCCCCCGCCCGAGCGGGTCATGACGCCGATCATCCCGCCGAGGAGCAGGCTGAAGACGACGATGGAGGCGTGGTCGGTCGTGCCGAGCGCGCCGACGACGTGTGTGTCGACGGTGCGGAGCGCCGCGACCACAGGATCGTAGCCGTTCGCGAAGAGGGCGCCGAGCCACACGCCGGACAGGAGCGCGATCACCACCTCTCGCAGCGCGATGGCGAGGAGGATGGCGAGGAGGGGCGGGAGAACGGAGAGCCAGGCGGGGATCGCGCGGATTCGCCCTTCGGTCTGGGTGTCGTCGACCACGACGCGAAGGGAGTGGGCCCCGCTCTCGGGCAGGACGAAGGGCCCGAGCCGAACCTCTTCGAGGAGCCGCCCGTCCGCGTCCCGCAGCGCCACCGTGCCCGAGCCCACATCCCGGCCCGAGGCGAGCACCGCCCAGTGCGCTTCCGCGGGCCACGCGACGTCAGTCCTGGGCCGCGCTGTGATCCGTTGACTGACGCCCGTCAGCATGAGGTCGGGAATGCGTACCTCGATGGCGCCCGCCCGTTCCTGCGCAACGACGGCGGCGTGCCCGGTCGTGATGGCCAGCGTCCCGACGATGAGACCCGCGGCCACACGGCCAGCGACGCGCGAGCGTTTGGGTCCGCGTCTCATTGCCCCGCGATGGTGACGAGGACCCGTCGCGTACGCCGCGGTCCGTCGAAATCACAGAGGAAGATGTTCTGCCAAGTCGATAGGGCGAGCGCCCCGTCGCGGATCGGAACGGTCTCGCTCGGACCCACGATTCCGGCCTGGATGTGGGCGGCACCGTTGTCGTCCACGCGATCGTGTCGCCACCGGCCCGGGGGCGCGATGGTCTCGAGGCAGTCGAGCACGTCGAGGGTGATGTTCGGATCGTCGTTCTCCTGGATCATGAGCGCGGCCGTCGCCCCTTGCGCATAGAGCGAACAGAAGCCTTCGCGCACCCCCGATCGGCGCACCTCTTGGCGAGCCGCGTCAGTGATGTCCACGAGTTGGCGCGGTTTCTCGGTCGCCACCTCGATGACCCCCGTGTGTAGCTTCATGGTCCGATGGCTTGATAGTCGGGCATGGGTGCTCGCGTCAACGCGCCCTTTTTGCGATCTTCGGCAGATGACCTCGCCCCGTTGTCGCCACCTCTGGCGCGAGATGGCGGCTTTCCTACCGGGTTGCCCGGCATGAGCCACAGGACCCCGGCCCCCGGACGTGCTAAGAGCCGATCCCAAAAGCGGACCGAGCCGGGCGCGGCGCCGCGGGTCCGGATGCAAGGAAGCGCGACGAGCCCTACGGTAGTAGGGTGAGGAGCGATGACACCGCAGACGGGCCTGCGCCGCAAGTACGGCGACGGGAGCTTTTTGGGATCGGCTCTAAGCCCGCGCCACACCGCAAACGCGTTCGGCGGCTGCTGCTCGGCGCCGTCGCTGCGTTGCTCCTGTTTTGGGTCCTCGCCGTGCTAGGTCTCCAGCGCCTGATCCTGTTCCCCAGCTACGCGGTCCGATCCACGCCGGGCGCGGGCGACGACCTGGCGGACCTGGATCGACTGTGGATCGACACCGACGAGGGTCGCGTGGAGGGGTGGTTCCTTCCGGGCCGCGGCGTGAGCGAAGAACGACCCGGGCCCATCGTGCTCTTCGCCCACGGCAACGCGGAGCTGATCGAGCAGTGGCCCGACATGCTGCAGCCATACCGGGACATGGGCGTGAGCCTGCTGCTGCCCGAGTATCGGGGCTACGGGCGATCCGCGGGCTCGCCGTCGGAGAAGGCCATCACGGACGACCTCGAGCGGTTCCTGACAGAGGTGTTGCGTCGCCCCGAGGTCGACCCTTCGCGCGTCATCTTCCACGGCCGCTCCCTCGGTGGGGGCGCCGTGTGCGCGCTTGCCCGGCGTCGGCGTCCGGCCGCCCTCGTGCTCCAGTCCACCTTCACGAGCGTCGCGGACGTGGCCCGACGTTGGCTCGTGCCGCGGTTCATGGTGCGAGATCGCTTCGACAACCTGGCTACCCTCGGCGGGCTCGACGTCCCCGTGCTCTTGGTGCACGGCAGGCGCGACCGGCTGATCCCGGTGGCCCACGCCGAGACCCTGCGGAGCGCCGCCCCGCAGGCGCGCCTCGTGCTCTACGACGCGGACCACAACGACTGCCCGCCCGACTGGACCGTCTTCTGGACGGACGTACGGGGCTTCCTCGTGGACGCTCGAATCCTGTGACGCGATCCGAGGGGTCAGGAGCCCTCGGCCTCGCGACGCAGCAGCTCTTCGACCTCCGTCAGCGGATCATCGAACTGCACCGCGATGCGGTACGGCCACAAGCCCTCCGGATCGCTGTCGTTGTTCTCGCAGCGAACGATGACCCCCTCGACCTGACGCTCCCGGGCGTCCGGCCCCGGAAGCCGGAACGTGACGGTGACGGGCGCCCCGACGGCCAGGCTCTGGGCGGCGGCGACCAGCATCCCCGAACCGCTGATGTTCCGGCTCACGGCGACCTCCACGCGTGATGCCTGCTCTTCGATCTCGAGCTTCATCGGAAACCACAGCGTGAACCGATCGTGGCGGCGGTGCTCATTCATCGGGAGGAGACTACGAAGGGAGGGGACCTCCGCGCAACGGCGACGCAATGTCGGGGACAGGTAAATTCCTGAACCGGACGTCGGCACGGGACCCGGCCCGTCGTCCTGCCGCCGGACGCTCAGCCGGAACCCGTCTTCAGCGCGTGTACTTGACGCGGTAATTCTGCGCCGATCCCGGCACGGCGAGCCCCAGATCCAGGAATTGCAGCTCCCCCATGTCGCCCGCAGCCTCTCGCCCCGCCTGGGTAATCAGGATCTCGTTCGCCTTCGCGGTTTCCTCGCCGAGCTTCGCCGCCGCGTTGACCTCCACACCGAACACGTCCTGGTCACCGATCCGGAGCATGGGCCCGCAACCGATGCCCACGCACAGCAGGAGCTGCTCCTCCGGCACCCTGCGTTCGGACACCTTCTGGCAGGCCCGCTGCATTTCCACCGCACACCGAACAGCGCTCTGCACCCGCCGGAAGAGCAGCAGGAAACTGTCGGCCTCGACCTTGACCAGGAAGCCGTCATGGTCCGCCACGATGGGCAGCAGCAGCTTCTTCTTTTCGTGGATGACCTGCAGGAAGTGGACGATCCCGAAGGCCGCCGACTGCCGTGAGAAGCCGGCGAGGTCGGAGAACATGACGGCCCAGGGCTCGCCGAACAGGTCCCAGATGCGCTGGTCGATCTTCTTCAGGTCGGCGCCAGGCAGCGTCCGCTCCGCGATCAGCGCCCACAGGCGCGTCTGGCTGCGCATTCGAAGCTCGGCTTCTTTGGACATGGGTTCCCCAGGCTAGCACTACTGCTGCCCGTGGCCGGTGGAAGATCGCGCAGGGCGCGTGGACGCCGCCGAGAAGGACCCGGCGGCTCGGGGCCCGCGAGCGTCGACGAGGGTATATCCTCGTCCCATGCCGCGCCCCCGAGGAGTCCACCTCGCGCTCGCCCTGCTCGCTGCGGCCTGCGGCGCCGAGGCCCCGCCTGCGCGCACCGCCGGGCCCCAGGCCGCTCCCGCGAGCTCTGACCAGGGCAAGCCGTGCTCGTGCGGCGATCCGAGCGATCCCCGTTTGTGCGCCCCTGGGCTCACCTGTTGCTGCGGGCCAGCGTCGTCCAACATCGGTCCGGAGGGCTTCGCCGGAACGTGCGCCGTGACGTGCCCGGAGATCGACCCGGAGCAGGGCGGCGGCACCGTCACGGGCGGGCTGCCGAACGCGGAAACCGGGTCCGGCGGCGCGGAAGGGAACGGCGGCGGATCGGAGACGGGTGCGGGCGGCGCGGGCGGAGAAGGCCAAGGGACCGGCGCGGGCGGGTGCACCGCGGACGCCTCGCACTGCTGTCTGCCGGATGGAACGATCGTGCGACCCGGCGGGTGCCAACCCAGCTACCCGCCCAACGTGCAAGCCGCCACGCGGCGCGGTCCGGACGGGTCGTGCGTGCGCATCGAGTGCTTCTTGAGGTGCCTGCCGCCGACGGCGCTCATCACGACGCCCGTGGGCGAGGTGGCCGTCTCGGAGTTGCACACCGGCGATCTCGTGTGGACCGTGGACGGCTCCGGTGCGCGCGTGGCCGCGCCCATCGTTCGCATGAGGGTCGAGCCGGTCATCGGCTCCCACGCCGTCGTGGAGCTCACCCTCGCGGACGGCCGCCGAGTGCGCGCCTCGGGCGCACACCCCACGGGCGAAGGAACGACACTCGACACGCTCCGGCCGGGCAGCGCGATCGACGGCACCACGGTCGTGCGGACACGCCGCGTGCCGCTCGAGGGGTCCGCCACGTGGGACCTGCTCCCCGCGGGGCAGACGGGTCTCTACTGGGCGGATGGCGTGCTCCTCGGCTCGACGCTGACACCCGAGTGAAGGTGCTGCTCTTGAACCGCTGCTAGCGCGGCCCGCTTGCGCTATCGCGTTTCGCGCGCATGGGTTGGTCAGGGATGCGACGTGCGCCATGTTGAGCTCATGAAGGGGATGGGGCTCGCGAGGGGGGTCCCGGCAGCGCTGCTGCTCTTGGTGGGCGGATGCGGCAACGATCCGGCCGCGCCCACCGACGCTGGCCCGCTGGACGGGACGGGCCCGGGCCCGGCCATCGCGTGCGTGGTGCCCGAGCATGCCGAGATGATCGTGGCGGCGCCGGGGGAAGCGGTGCGATTCGTGGCGAGCATCGCCGACCCGAGCGCCGTGGACGTGGTGCGGGTGAACGGCAGAACCGTCACCATCGACGCCTTCGGGCTGCTCGACGTGACCGTGCCCGCTCGCTTTGGCGTCAACTCCATCGTAGTCGAGGCGGAAGCCGCGGGGAGCACGGGGCGACGGTACGCGCGACGCCCGAACCCGCCAGCGGCCGCGATGTCGCCTTCACGGCCTTCGACGTGTCCGAGCTCCTCTGGGCCGCGGACCGGCCCCTCGGCGAGTCGGATCGGGCTGGGGTCGCCGCGTGGCTCGCGGCCTTCTGCACGCACGTGGCAGGATTCGCTCTCGAGGACGCGAGCCCGGCCCTGCCACTCGGGTCCTTCGCCGTGCCGACCGCCGTCACCGCCCGCGACCACACGTTGTCCACGGGCATCCCCGAAGGCACGCGGATCGGCACCGAGTCGCCTCGCCTGAGTGTCCGCGAAGGCCACATCGAGTCCTTCGGCAGGCTCGGGGCGCCCTGAGGAAGGTCGTCGCGGCTGCGGGTTATCCACGCACCGCAATCTCCCGGCCGTGGTACATTCTGCTCCGCACCGTGGCTGACGACGATCGCCATTCTCCGGAGTCTCCGGCCGCCAAGAAACGCCGCGGCACGGACGAGGACCTCCCCGCGGCCGAACACGACGACCGCCATCCCCGAAGTGATCCCGACGCCCTGACCGCAGAGATGTCGGGATCGGGGGTGGCGACCAGGCCTCCCCTGGGCCTCGGGCGCCTCGTGGTCCTGATGGGTTCGCAGGTCGGGCGCAAGTACATCGTCGAGGAGAACGCGGTCATCGGCCGAGCCTCCGAAGTCGCTGTCTGCCTCGAGGATCCGATGATCTCCAGGCGCCACGCGCAGGTGATACGCGAAGAGGGGGGAGAATTCCGCATCGAGGATTTGGGCAGCCGCAACAAGACGATCGTCAACGGGAACGCCATCGACAGCCACAAGCTGTCCTTTGGCGACCGCATTCAGCTCGGCAAGCACACGGTGTTGCTGTTCACCCACGTCGACCCGGCGGAGGAGCGCATCCTTCAGCGGCAGAAGATGGAAGCCATCGGCCGCCTGGGCGCGGGCATCGCGCACGACTTCAACAATCTCCTCGGGGCCGTCCTCGCCAGCATCGACTATCTCGACAGCATCGACGGCGCACGTCCGCTGGCCGACTCGGAGATTCAGGACTGCGTCGGCGACATCCGCGCTGCCGCCCTGCGTGCCGCGGAGCTGACCCAACGCCTGCTCGGGTTCGCACGCAGGGGCGCGGAGGCCCACGGTCCAGTGGACCTTTCCGATCTCTGCCGCGAGACGGTGGACTTGAGCCGCCGGACATTCGATCGATCGGTGAGAATCGAGCACGCCTTGGGAACCGGCATGCGCGTCAACGGCAGCAGGGCACAGCTCCATCAGGTCCTGATGAACCTGTTCATCAACGCCCGCGACGCGATGCTCAAGGGAGGCCTGCTCAAGGTCGAGGTGCGCACCGCCTCACGCGAGGAGCTGGCCGATCTACCCCTCACCACCTCGACGGACCACATCGTGGTCACCGTGGCCGATACCGGCGTGGGCATGGACGCCGCGATCCAGGCACACATCTTCGAGCCGTTCTTCACGACGAAGTCGGTGGAAGCCGGCTCCGGCCTGGGGCTCGCGACCGTGTGGGAGGTCGTCACCTCTCACGGTGGCCACGTCAAGGTGGACAGCACACCGGGCGAGGGGACCCTTTTCCAAGTCTTCTTGCCCTCGGTGACGACGAGCGCTGCTGCCGCCGTGTCGCGGCAGACGGTCGCGCGGGACACGCCCGCAGGCATCCGGGGTGTCGTGCTCATCGTCGACGACGAGGCCGTGGTGCGACGCAGCCTCGCACGACTGCTGACGCAAGCCGGCCACGTGGTCCTTCAGGCGGCGGACGGGCGCGAGGCCCTGGAGATCTACGAGCGCGCCGAGAAGAGCCCCGACGTGGTGCTGATGGATCTCGACATGCCGGAGGTCGACGGAGAGGCATGCTTCGATGAGCTGCTTCGCCTCCATCCGGAGGTGCGGGTCTTGTTCATCTCGGGCTACCGGGATGAGGACCGGGCGCGAAGGCTCCTCGATCGCGGGGCCATGGGGCTCCTCGAGAAGCCCTGCCCCGCGGCGTTGCTTCGCCAGGAGATCGGCCGGGCCCTCGTTGGACGGTGAGGACGGGCGCTCACGGACAGGACGGGAGGTCATCGAGGATGAGGTCCTCTGTGCCGTCGTCGCCGACCCAGCGCGTGCCCAGCGTGGCAGACAAGGCGTGGAGTCTTCGGCGCACCCCGCTGGCCAGGTGGCCCGACGCCGGCACCGGATGCTGGTACGGCGTGCGCCGGATGAGGACCGGGTGAAATCGTCCCGCGACCAGGCACGCCGGGCGCCCGCCGTAGCTCAGTCGTAGGACGCCGCTGAGCCTCGGGACCTCGCCGGTGTGCTCCATCAGGAAGTTGCCCAGGGAGTAGGCGACGAGGCCGCTTCCGTAGCGCTCGATGGCCTGAATGACGTGAGGGTGGTGGCCCACGACGAGATCGGCGCCGGCATCGACGAGCGCATGCCCCGCGGCGACCTGCGCGTCCTCGGGCTCGTCGTGGTACTGGCGGCCCCAGTGGACGAGCACCACCAGCAGGTCGTGCGTCGCCCGCGCATCACGAAGCAGTGGAGCCACCGTCGCCACCAACTGCTCGATGGGCCGGTAGGGCGCGATGAGCGGCCCGGGTCGCGCCGGGCCGTTGCGTCGAGTGGTCACGGCGATGAAACCGATCCGGAGGCCGCTGCGTTCGAGCGTCTCGACGCGAAAGGGCGAGCCGGTGGCGAGCGAGGCTCCCACGGGAAGGATGCCCTCTGCGACCAGGATCGCGGGTGTTCGGAGCTGCCCCTCTTCGGCGAGGTCGTACCAGTGGTTGTTTGCAAGCGACACGACCGTGACGCCCGCCTCCCGGAGCGTCTTCGCAAACGGCGCGGCGGCCCCGAAACGGCTTCGCGTCTCCACCGGAGAACGGATCGGCAGCACCGGAACGATCGGCGTCTCCAGATTGGCCACCACCACGTCGGCATCGAGCAGATCCCGCACGTGGCCGAATGTGCTGAATTCGGGCGGGGCAATCGGGTCATGGCCCCAGTCGCGGTAGCGGCCCTCCATGACGTCGCCCACGAACGTGAGCGTGATGGCGGCGGCAACCGGCTCCCGGCGCGGATCGGCGGAGGCACTCGGGAGCGCGGGCCCAGTCTCCGCCGCATCGGACTCGTGGCTCTCCGCTCCCTGCGATTCCACGCAGGCAAGGCTCGCGGCGAGCAGGATGGCGACCGGCCGTCCCATGGCCCACAGCATCGGCGCTGACCGCGGGTGGGCCAAGAAAACGCCTCGGTGGCGCCGAGTTGCGGCGTGTTTCCCCTTTGTTCCCGCACGATCGCCCAAGCGTCACCGCGACTCGCGCCGGGACTGGTGGGGGCATCTGGGGACCGAGTCCCGTATAGTCGTGGACCGGAGGCTTGGCATGACCGCTTGGTGGAGGTTCGGATGTGCGTTGGCCCTGGCCGGCGCGTTGGTCGCTTCGGCTTGCGCGAGCTCCGCGCGGCGGCCGCGGGGACGCGATGCGGGCGGCGGCGTTGACGCGGGGTCGGGAGTGGATGCCAGTCCGCGCGGCGACGGCGGCGTGGCCGAGATCTGCGACAACGGGCGCGACGACGACGGGGACGGCCTGGCCGACTGCGACGACCTCGAATGCCAGTCCCACGTGAGCTGTGGCGGCGCCTGCGGGGACGGAACGGTGGACGAGATCGAGGACTGCGATCTCGGCACCGACAACGGCCCCGGGAGCTGTTGCTCGGAAGAATGCCGAATGCTGGCGGCAGGTCAGGTCTGCCGGCCCGGCTCGGGAGACGTGTGCGACCCGGACGAGGTATGCGACGGTACCAGCCCCTCGTGTCCGTTGGACGTGATCACGGACCCGTCGATGGTGTGCCGGGTGTCCTCCGGCGACGCGTGCGATCCGCCCGAGACCTGCTCGGGTGAGCCGGGGCTGCCCTGCCCGACCGACGCCCACGAAGCGGACGGCACCTCGTGTACGGGCAACGGCGAGGACGAGTGCACGATGGCCGACACTTGCCTGGCGGGTGTCTGCGCGGACAACGACTTGCCGGCCACCGCGTCGTGCGGTGAGGGTGTCGCGGAGCCCACGTGCAACCCCGATCGCTGCGACGGCGCGGGCGCCTGCACGGACGCCGCGGCGGCGATGGACGGGGCGGCGTGCTCCGACTCGGGCGGCAACACGTGCTGCGCCGGGGCCTGCGTTGCGAGCCCCATGGTCGGCGTTTGCGATGCCTGCCGGCTCCCGGCGGTGACGCCGCGGCGGGTCACCATCATCGAGAGCAGGTCGTTCAACAGCGGCCACGACCAGGACCTCCGGTGGCAGGAGATCCTCGCCGCCGATGGCCACACGGTGACCATCTCGATGCAGACCGCCCTCGACGATCTGCCCGCGTTGCTCTCCAGCACGGACGTGCTCATCGTGGCCTCAGGCCAGATGACGCTCTCGGCGAGCCGGGTCGCGACCATCCGCGGCTTCGTCGAAGCTGGCCGCGGCGTCTACCTGCAGAGCGAGTACGACACGGCGTATTCCCCCAACCAGGCCTTCGCCACGCTCGTGGGCGACCTCGGGGGCTCCTTCACTTGGTCCATGAGCGTGAGCGGCACGCTCACCCCGACCGTCTCGCGATGCTTCGCGGAGAGCCCCACACCCGTGAGCAGGCTCGAGTACTTCTGGTACGGAGCGGCGGGAACGGGCACGGGCGTCATCGAGTTCCTCCACCAGGGAGCGACGCCCCTCGCGTATGCGCGATGCAGACCTGGAGGCGGACTGCTCGTTACCACGACGGACCAGGATTGGGTCCGGGAGGCGAACAACACCGCTTACCCGTCCCACGCGCCGCTGCTGCGAAACATCTTCGCGCGGCTCACCTACCCGTCCACCTGTCCCTGACCGACAGCCGCGCGCCCTCAGCGACCCATCCAGTAGTCGCCGAACAGATCCGCAGCATGCAGCGCGATCTCCGGGCACGAGACGTTGCCGTTGCCATCCCAGTCCTGAGCGTCTGCCACCCGGAGTGCGCGGAAAGTGCTTCCCGGACGGATCTCGATGACGAGCTCGGCCGCGGGCGCGAGACAGTTGTGCGAGACACCGAGCACGGACTGGTCGAGCAGGGGACTCACGGTTCCGGCGATGGTGTCCGTGTCTTCGACGATCCCGTCCAACAGCGCCACCGCCCGCAACGCCACGTAGGCCCGCTCCGGGTTCCGGCACAGCACGGTGGTCGCGTCCACGGTCACGCCTGGATGCCCGTCGGCGTCCTCGTCGAGTGCTCTCGACGGGTCGGCCTGCGTCGGAAGGAGATCGAGCATCGGATCGCTGAGGTCTGCGCCCAAGATGATCACTGCGGAGGGAGGCCGGAAGGCCGCGCCCACGGGGTCTTCCATCGAGAGGTAGGGACCCTCCACCTCGTTCCCCTTCGTCTGGAGCACGCGCTCGAGGGCCGGCGGGATGGTCAGCTCCGCCACGCCAGCCACGGCTGGGAGCGAGATGCGACAGGCTTGGGTGCGCATGCGAAGCTCGGTCCCGCGCTGGAGCAGGCGGATGCGGTAGAGCTGCCTGGCCTCGATGTCGATCACGACCTTGGCGGTCACGATGACCTCGGCGGCGAAGATGCCCGTCAAAGGGCCGGCGTCTGCCGTGTCCCAGGGCTCGAGGGGCTCGTCTGGAATCACGGGAGGTCCCGCGTCGGTGGGACCGGCGTCGCGCGCCCCGGCGTCGCAGTCGGGCGGGCAGTGCTCGGTGCGCACGAAAGAGTAGTCCTCCGCGCTCGGCCCGCAACCGAGGAGCATCAGTACTTGCAGCCCCACCGCGCGCTTCACCACGAGGCCTCCACGGTGAGCTGCCCGGAGGGCACCACGCCACCATGCCGGTAGCCGGGGTAGCCCGGATTAGCCAGCAGGCGCTCGTCCGACTCGAATCGCCTGAAGTCTTTCTGCTCCTCCCTCGGGACGAGCCATGCGAGGCGAGCGGACCATCGGATCGTGAAAGGCAAGGACTCCCCGGTGAGCTCGTCGATGCGGAATGCCATCCCCGCAGAGCCCACGTGCTGATCGTTGTCCAGCAAGTTGGTGGGACCCCCGAAGTTGTCGAAGGGCGATGGCGTGAAGCGATAGCCGAAGAGGAGGTCGACCCCGCGCGAGACGGTCCACTCGGCCGCCGCGGCAGGCGTCAACGTGTCGCCGAAGCGTCCGGGACCGAGGCGGGCCTGGTTGTGGGTCATGGCGTCGCTCCAGAGACCCCAGGTCAGCTCGGCGGCCAGCTTCAGCTCGGGCGCGGGCTCGAAGGACCCCGCCAGGGAAAGCTCGTGCGGCCGGAAGTAGTGCGAGAAGTGGTGCACGAAACCGATTTCGCCAAAGCCCGGTGCGTCGCTCGCTCGGGTCCATCCCCAGTCGTCGACGAAGATCTTCCCGCGCCAGGTGAAGCCAAAACGCAGCCCTGCGACGGGCGTGACGAGCGCTCCGAGGATGGGCCCAACCCGTCCAAAGACGGTCACGTCCTCGCCGAGCAGGGTCTCGGCACTGATCACGGTCTCTCCGGTCTCGTCGACGGTTTCCGTCACCGAGGTCACGGTGCCGCTCGTGAAGGTCTCGAGATCGATCAGGACTCGCAGGCTGGCTCCGAGCGAGAGCCACGGCGTGACTTGGTACCCGAGCCCGACGTGCAGGGAGAAATGGCGCACGCGGTCGGTGAGCATGAGCCACTGGACGCTGTCGTCCGGGTGCACCGTGTAGAAGAAGATCTCGTCGACCGGGGAGAAGAGCGACAGCGCTGCGTTTAGGCCGGGCAGCCCGAAGGGGCGTCCGAGATCGAAGCGGGACCCGACGACGATCCCGGCCGATGGGGACACATCCACGGCGAGATCGATGGGGGCGTCCTCGAGACCCTCGACGAAGGTGATCGGATGCACGTAGGTCAGCCCGATGGAGAGCTCAGCGAACCCCGGCTCGTCGCCACCCGGCGACAGCGCCGCCGGGTTGTGGTGCAGCGATGCAAAGCCCACCGGGACGGCCGTCGCCGCGCCGCCTAGCGCCGCCGCGTGGGCGCCCAGGCCCAGGTCGTCCTCCACATCGGCCCGCGCAGGCGAGATCAGCAGAAGAGCCGGGGCTCCCACGACGAGGGCGAGCTGCCACGTGGGCAGGCACCGGGTCATGGCGCGCCCTCTCGCGCGGTCCCGCCCAAGGGAATCGTCACGGTCAGCCCGGCCTGGACGAAAGTGCCGCTGGCCTCGAAGGAAGGGTATCCGAGGTTGTCTATCTGCTGACCGGGCGCGTCCGGGTCGACGTCGGGCAGGGTCGCGAGATCCTTCGTGGCGTGCTGGCGGCCCAGCACGTGCCACCGCAAGTGGGCGTCGATCCGCATGGGCGCCCAGCCACGTGACTCGAGATCCACACCCAACCCGAGCGCGATCACGTGACGATCGGCGTCGGCGTAGTTCTGGAGGCCAGACTGCGGAGGCACGGGACTGGGCTCGAAGGCCCAGCCAGCGCGCACCGTGAGCGGAGGCCGGGGCGTCCACTCGGCCCCGACTCGCACGTTGACGACGTCGTGGAAGCGCGTGTCGGGTACCTCGTTGTGGATGGTCCTGAACGCGGACCAGCGCGCCCACTCGAGGTCGGCCGATAGGCTGAGACGCCGAATGGGTTCCCACATGACACCCGCGGCCAGCTCCTCGGGCGCGAAGACTTCGTGGAAGTCGATCTCGGCGTCCACCACGAGGGGTCCGGCGCGCGTGTCGTTGGGACCGTAGGCACGAACCGTGGCCGCCTGTCGCCAGGCCAGGCCGAAGGCCAGCGCATCGAGGGGGCTGAAGTGCACACCGGCGAGGGCCGCTCCGCGCACGCGCAGCTCGCGGTCGAGGTCCACCAGGACGTTCTCGTCGGGGTCGTCCGATCGGGATGGGTCATAGCTCACGGTCGTGGGGGCCCAGAGCTCGGGGGTGAGCTGCACGCCGAGCCCCACAGCGAGGTGCCACGGCAGCTCCACGCCAGCGGAGAACGTAGCTGCGATCCGGCCGGCGCGATCCCCGTAGAGCGGGGCCGACGGGAGGTCCCGTCTCGGCGGCGCGGTGATGCGAAGGGCGCTCTCTGCGGGGATGTGCACCGCCAGGCCCAGTCGGAGGCGCCGGAGCCAGTCCGGGCCGGGCATGCGGGCGACGAGCGCGCCCTGGAACCCTGCCACGGTCTGCCCGAGCTCGATGGGCCGTTCCCCGGGGCGCGCGAGCCACATTCGCAGATCGCCCACGTGTCCGCCGAGGCTCACGAGCGGGCGGTCTGCATGACCGAGGGCGCCGGGGTTCGAGTGCACCGCCGCGGCGTCCGCCGTGCGCGCGGTCGTGGATCCAGCGAGGGCCGCCGTGCGAGAGGACTCTCCGAGCGCGGATCCGCTGTCCGCACGCGCGGCACAGATGGGACCCAGGGCCAGGATCGCGAGCGCGGCGGAGAGGTACTTCACAGTTCCTCCCCGAGCGGGCAGGAACCATCCCGTGCGAGCGGGGTGATCGTGACGGTCTCGAGGGTCGTGGCGATCCCGCCGTTGCTCTCGCGCACCTCGAGCTCGACGTGGAGCGGCCGGTCACCTTCGGAGATGACCCACAGCTCGGGCTCCGCGAGCGCGCCGTCGACGACGAAGTGCCGCGCCCCCGAGAGCGACCAACGGAACGACAGCGGCGGGTCGTCGGGATCGGGCGGGAGGGGGACGAGCGTGAGGCGGGCAGAGGAGTCACGACCGTCGAGGTGGATGACGGTGCGGAACTCGTCGCCGAGGCAGATCGAGTCCGGGTCGGCCGTGATCGAAGCGGACGGCGCGTCGGGCGGTGGTGCTCCGCACGCCGTGGTCGCGGCGACCGCTGCCAGGATCGCCATGATGGCCGTTCGCATGCCTGTCCCCCGGTCGAGGGACGCAGTATGGGCCCTGAGACGCCCAACTCAACAGCGGAGAGGTCGAACTGCAGATCGCCCTGCTCGCGCGACATCGTGCCTGGTCAGCGACCGGGCACGATGTCGCCGCAGGGCATATTGCCTGTGGTGGGGCCGTGGATCGGGGTCTATAAAGCAGGCTGTGGGGCCGGGCGCGAAGAAGTTGCTCAGCACGCTGCAGGCGGGGGTCGTGCTGCTGGCCGTCTGGGGCCTGCTCGCGGGGGTGGGGCTCGTCGCGGGCGTGATCCCGCTGTTCGGGGGCAATTCGACTCCAGGGCACGGAACCGACCCGCCGGCTCCCGACGGTGGCGCCCCGGGACCGGACGCCGGAATGGCTGCGGTGGCGGACGGCGCGACCGACGCAACGGTTCGGGATGGGGCGTCGAACGTCTCCGTACTGCTCCCGGCCACACGCTACCTCGCCTGCGGCACGGAGGCCGACTCGGTCCCGCCGGCCCTGTCCACGGTGAGCGTCCTCGGGAGGGCCGGGCCCGAGCTCGCCGTCGGTTGCGGCGCTGTGGTGCATCTGTTCGCAGTTCGGAGAGAGGGCGCAGTCGGCGCCCGCGTGCCAGTGCCCACGCGAGTCGCTTGGTTCTCCATGACCGCCGCCGCCACAGGGGAGGATCGGGTGGCGGCCGGCCCGATCGCCGCGGGCGACGTCGATGGCGACGGGCGGCCCGATCTGGTCATCCCCTTCGCACGCACGGCAGCCGACGGGACGACCCGCGGCGGCTCACTCTTCCTCGTGCGCCGGCAGGCGAGCGATGGGTTCGAGCCCGGCAGCTTGCTTGGCGGCATTGCGGCCGTCGGCGTTGGGCTCGCGAGCTTCGACAACCGACCGGGGCTCGACGTGGCGGCCCTGAATCGCCCTAGCGGCCAGACCGGAAGGCCCGGAGAGCTCTGGGTGTTCGGCGGTGGAGCGTCGCCGGTGCGCGTTGCTACGCTCCGCGCCGGCCGGAGTGCGACCGCCCTCGCCATCGCCGACCTCGATCGGGACGGGCACGCCGACGCCATCGCCGTCGCCCAGGGAGATCCCCGCGTCGATGTGTTCTTCGGCGATGGCGCTGGCCGCTTCCCGCGCACCTCACAGGTCGCGGTGCCCGGGGGCAGTGAGATCACAGTCGGGGATCTCGACGGGGACGAGGCCGACGACCTCGTGGTGCGAGGCGAAGGACTCGTCCTGATCCGGGCGGCGGCTGAGACGACCTTCGAGCCCAGGCCCATCGATGCACCGATGGACCTGACGTCCATCACCATCATCGACCTGGACCGCGACGGCAAGCGCGACCTCATCGGCATTCGCCCCGAGGGGATCGCGCGCCTACGCCAGATGGCGGGGTTCGTCTTCGAGGAGCAACCGCCCATCACGCTCGCCGGCCTGCGGCCTGCTGCGCTCGCTATCGCCGACTTCGACGGCGACAGCGGTCTCGAGGCGATCGTGCTGTGCCGCGCCGCACCGGATGCGCCGTGGGAGCTGGTCCTGCTCACCGATGTCTCCTCACCGGGGGAACGGTCCGTGGCGCCAGCCCCGATCGCGCCTGCGGCAGCCCCCCTCGTGCTCCATGTTCCCCTCGAGTGAAGGGCGTACAGCCAATGAGCGAGAAGCCCCATAGCGGACTCGTCGGCAGCATGGAGCGGCGGCTGCGAGACCACCTCGGAACGTTGCGGATGTTGCACTCCACGGGGATGTTGTCCGACCCGAGGAAGCTCCTCGAACAGCTACGTCACAGGCGTCCCGCGGCGCGCATTCACGGCTCTCTCCTGCAGTTCCGCCACGCGATGTCGCTGCTCCTGGGGCAGCGGCTCGGTGCGTTCGACGCGCTCGACGGCGCGACGCTCGACTTCGAGCAACTCGCTGGCGCTCTCGGTATCCACCAGCGATCCGCAGAGGCGCTGGCGCGCATTCTCGAGGCAGAGGGTGTCGTCGAGCGTCGGGACGGCGGCTACCGCCTGAGCGAAGTAGGCAGGACGTTCCTGTCGAAGCGATCGAAGAGCACGGTGGGTCCCATGATCGAGCTCCTCTACGCTCAGGCCAGCTCCCTCGACCAGATCATCGAAGGTATGCGCACGGGCTCGGTGCCCGAAGCCCTGGACGTGATGCGCCCCGGGATGCACTGCGAGGCTTTCCTCGATGCCGTCAACGGCTACCTTCACCTCGCCGCCCACGACCTCCTGGGGCGCGTCGACTTGCCCGACGTTCGCACCTTCATCGTGGGCTCCATGGGCGTCAGCTTCAGCGCCGCTCTCATGCGTCGCTTCCCCGAGGCCAGGGTCACCTATGGGTGCCTGCCTCACCTGGTCGAGCACATCCCTCGCCTTCGGGATCGCTATCGCGTGCCGGCACACCGCGTCACCGGCATGCACGGGCACGGCGGCGAGCCCGAGCAGGACCGCTGGGGCGACGAATCCTTCGACCTGGTGCTCTTGACGAAGAAGATGATCCTCGATCCGGAGCGAGGCCTGGGCGAGCGCTTCGCGCGCAAGGCCCACTCGGTGCTCTCTCCCGGAGGGGCACTGATCCTGTGGGAGAGCCTTCACACCGACGACGGGCCGACCCCCGCTTCCCGCGCGATGGAGGCCTTGATGGACCTCGGGGCAAGCCCGCAAGGCCTGGTACAAACAGAGAACAGCATATTCGGCGTTCTCCGTGGAATCGGCTTCGAGTCACCACAGGTCGTCCCTTGCCTCGGCGGGCGCACGACTTTCGTGGTGGCCCGCATGCCCTCCTGACCCCATCACATCCTTAGGAGGATCGATGCGCTCTTGGATTTCGTTCTCACCCGTGATCTGGGTTCTTGCCTCACTCGCCGCGTGCGGTGGCGGCGACCCGGTACGCGAGACCGACGCGAGCATGGACGCCCCGATTGCGACGGAAGGGGGCGTCGACGCCAACGGTCCCTCCGATGCTGGAGGCGACGCCGGTTGTGCGCCCGCGATGGTTCTTTGCGGACTCGACCGGACCGTCGTGAACGCGGACTGGATGGAGGCCCGTCTCGCCGATCCGAGCGTGCAGGCCATCGACGCCCGTGGAGCTGCCGCGTTCGCCGCGGGACACCTGCCCGATGCTCTCAACGTGGACGTCAACGCGCTCAGGGCCACGGTGGACGGGATCTCCGGGCAGGTCGCCTCCCCGGCCACGGGCGAGTCTGTCCTGGGGGCCGCAGGCCTCCGGCGCGACGCGATCGCGGTCGTCTACGGGGACGGCGTGGACACGACGTCGGCACGCCTGCTGTGGACGCTCGAGTACTACGGCCACAGCGACGTGCGCCTGCTGGACGGAGGCTGGACCACGTGGGCCAACGACGCGCGTCCGTCTGCGACTGGCGCGGCCACGCCGACGCCGACGACGTACACGATCGACGCCGTCATAGATGACGTGCGTGTAGACGTGCCCTTCATCCTTCCGCTCCTCGGCGACCCCGGAATGGTCCTCGTGGATGCACGCGCGAGCTCCGAGTACGCCGCAGGGCACATTCCAGGAGCGCTCAACGTCGACTGGATGCTCAACGTGTCGAGCGGGAGGTTCAAGCCGCGCGCGGACGTCGCGGCCCTCTACGCGACCGTGCCGACCACGGCCACCGTCGTCGCCTATTGTCAGACAGGCTCGAGGGCCTCCGTCGCCTACGCGGCGCTGCGTTGGCTCGGCTACCCCGACGTGCGGCTATATGACGGCTCGTGGGCCGAGTGGGGCGGCCGCTCGGATCTCCCGCGCGAGTGATCGAGTCGCCCCCGCGCGGGGACGCAGGGACCTGTCGGGGCGGGAGCTTGCTATACTCCGCGACCGTGTCCGACGTCCGCCCCAGCCAGGCCCCCTTCGGTACGTCGGGCGCCGGCGATGGCCACGAGAATCAGCTCCGCCGGGCGGTACAGATGCTCTTGCGGCGGCTCCGCGCCGGTCATCGCGCGGGACGAGACGCGCACGACCACATGCTGGGGGAGGTCATCGAACAGCTCGGAGCGCTCCTCGATGAGCTCGGCCCATTGCACCTACGGGTGGGCATGGGACAGCTCTCCTACGCTGGGGCTCCGCTCTGCGAGTACTCCCCGCGCGAGGACCCAGCGGTCTTCCGCCTCTTCCAGCACGGCGTGCGCCAGCTCAGCTTCCTCCCGGGTCTGATCCAGGAGGAGCTCGCGGACTTCGTGGATGTCCTCACGACGGATCTCAGCGGGAGTGAGTTCATCGAGGAAGACATCACGACCCTCCTGGCGTCCCGGGACCTGAGGGCCATCCAGTTCGTCGTCGTGGAGACCTTCTCGGAGGGTGAGGGGACAGCCGAGGGCGGCCAGACCGGGGACGTGGCCGCCATCGTGGCCGCGGCGCTGAGGCAGAGCCTCGCCGACCTGGGGGCGGACGAGTCGACGGCACAACAACAGGACGACAGTACGATCCGCTTCTGGTCCGCCGACGTGCGATTCCTCGAAACCGCGAACTTGCCGGACCTCATGGCCTCGTTTCAAAGCGCGGATGGGCGATCGGCGGGGTCTTCGGTAGTGGACGAGGAGCTCCAGAGCTTCGCTGAGGAGCTGAGCGCGGCGCTCGCGCGACCGTCGCCCTGGCTCGCCGGTCCGGTGCTACGCACGCTGGGGATCGCCGATGGAAAGGACGCCGAGCGGTTGGCTTTGCTCCTCGCCCGGGATCTGCTCGAGGACGCGCGGCTGAACGGTTTCTCCGCGGCCGCGCCGCAGCTCCGAGAGGCGTTGGACTGGATCGAGCGGCAGGCGGACGACGAGCGAGCGGCCACGATGGTGGAGGCCCTCTTCGATCCCGAGATCTGTGCACTGGTGACGCGGGAGGTGACAGGGGAGCCGGACGTCAGCTCGACGGCGCTCGATTTCCTTCGACTGATGCCCGAGGACCGCGTGGCGGAGGCCCTGGCGGCAACGCAGGCCCTCGGGGCCTGCCCGGCCCGCACGCTGGCCATCGAGGCGCTGATCCAGGGCGGTGGCGCGGGCCTCTCGGCGAGCGCGGATCTGTTGTCGACGTGTGACGCGGAAGCCGCCCTGGCGGTGCTCTGGGCCGCCCGTGAGGAGGGCGGATCACCCGAGGCGGTCCTGGCGTTCCGGGCAGGGCTCGGACACGGGGACCTCTCCGTTCGGCTCACGGCCCTCGGCTGGTTTGCCTGCCACGGAGAGCACCACGCCGTGGGAATCCTCGGCGAGGCACTGCGGGATCCGGCGCCCGACGTGCGGCTGGCGGCCCTCTATCTCATCGGCCGCACACAGGCCACGGCCGGTCCCGCCATCATCAAGGCCTGGCTCGACAGCGAGCCCTTCGAAGACCTTCCGCTCGACGAGAAGCGGCGCGCCGCCCTCGTCCTCGCCCGGATCGGCGGGGTCAAGATCCTGCCAGCCATGCGCGAGATCGCCGAGCGCTCGGGCGGCATGCTCAAGCGTCAGCGAAAGGACGAGACGCGCGCCGTGGCGGTGGCCGCCCTCGGCGCTCTCGTGGACGACGAGTCGGTCGGCCTGATCAGCAGCATCGCCGAAGCGCGAACCGCCGGTGCGGCCCAGCAGGAAGCTCGGCACGTCATGGACTGCTTCGAGGCCGGGAAGATCCCCTACCAGGAACCGATCGCCCAGGCGCACGCTCAGCTTTCGGAGCTCGGTCTTCTGGAGTTCGTGTGGCCCGAAGTCCGACGCCCTCGAGCGGCGGCGGCCCCTTCTACCGCCCTCGATTCCGATCCGACGACGTTCGCCGCGGGCGGACGCGGAGCCACCGCGGCGGTTCCGGCGGTTGCCCGGGACGACTTCGACGCGTTGACCCGAGCCCGCTCCGTTCCGGTGCGGAGCCCATCGGTCCTTCCCTCCATCCCGCCCGCTGTACCGCGCCCGGCCCCCACATCGAGACCTCCCGAACGCCCCCTACCATCGCGCCCGCCCCGCTCGTCCGAGCCTGCGCGCACCACTGCCCGGCCGCGCGGGCCCGCTCTAGCCGCGCGCCCCCGCGCACCGGACCCCTCGCCGCAAGCGGAACAACCCGTCGCGGCACCGCCGGATGCGCCGGCGGCTGCGGAATCCGTCCCTGCACCGAAGACGCTCGACGTGGCTCTGCTGCTCGAGGCCTTCTCGTTCGACGACCTGCCGCGCGCCCCAGGGTCGGGCGATCCCTCCGGGGATGATGATGGCTGAGTCACGACGGCCCCGAGGCGGCGATGCCGAGCTCGACTCGGACGAGGCGCTGTTCCAGCGCGGCGCGGCGAGCTTGATCGGCGGCCTGTTCGTGATGCTCAAGGTCGCCATGGTGCACCGCATGGACAACCAGGCGGTCGTGCCCGTGGCACAGCGATTCTCGTCTGCTCTTGCGGAGTTCCAGTCCGAAGTGTCGCCCGATGCGGCCGTCCAGTTCGTCGGCGACGCCGTCTACATCAATCGGCGGCTCGTGCACGCCGACCTGACGACGTGGGAGAAGGCTGGTTTCCTGGCGACATTCTTCGCGAAGATGAACGTTGCCGAGATCTCATTTCACGAGCGAGTCCCGGAGCTGAGCATCCGCGAGTTCATCCAGGCGGTCCGTGAGGTCGCCCTCGACCCGTCCACAGCCGAGGCGGTACACCGCCGGCGCTTTCTCGGCATCAGCTTCCGCGATCTCGAAGCGCACGGCGTCGGTCGTGACGAGGAGGCTCTGGTCCTGCCGGATCGCTTCAGGGTGCTGCGCGCCTACGGCGTCATCGTGGCCACGCTGGGTGCCCTCGTCGAGCGCCTCCAACAGGGCAAGAGCGCGCCCCTGGTGCCTGTGCGCCGCGCCGTGCAGGAGTTCGTGCGCCTGCCCGACGGGACGCGCCCGTTGCAGCTCGGAATCCTGTCCCTCGAGCACTACCGCGACCGGCTTCCGGGCCGACTCGCCAGCTTGGCGATCATGGTCGTTTGCATGGGCAAACGACTCGGCCTGGGGGTGGCCGACCTGCGGGACGCGGGGGTGGCTGCCGGGTTGTGTGGCGTGGGCCGCGCGATGAGCGGTGAGCTCGTCTTCGCTTCCCCCGACACATGCGCCGCCTGGGACGCGTTCGCCGAGGGTGCGCGATGGCTCGTTCCCTACTCTGGTCACGGCAAGGCCGCCGCCCTCCGCATCATCACGGCGATCGACCAGGGCTCGGCAGAGACACGCCGACGGGGCCACCCGCTGTCCCGTCTAATCGCGGTCGCGGACCGGTACGACCTGGCCACGCAGCGACCGCCACGCGGCCTCGGCCTCACCCCCGATGCGGCGCTCCAGGAGCTCTCGAACGCTCCGGATCTGGATCGCGCCGCCGTTCGCCTGCTCGTGACGACCCTGGGTCTCTTCCCCGTGGGGACCACGGTCCGTCTTTCGACGGGCGAAACCGCCATCGTCGTGGATGTGAGCCAGGATCCACGACGGCTGGCCGAGCCGCGCGTGATGGTCGTGGCCGACGCGCAGGGGGCAGCCATGGAACGGCGGTCCATCGATCTAGCCGAGTCGGGAGTGTCCATCGAGGGGACGATCGACCCCGCCGGAATCGACCTGAACGTCGGGCACTTCCTGTTCGCCTGACGGCCCGCCGCAAGCGCAAGCGCGTTCCCAGGCTCGAGCGACGTCAGCCGCGCTCGATCTTGGCGAGCCCTGCACGGCTCATGGCTATTCCCTCGCGCCAGCCGGCCCGGCGGGCCGCGTCGTGACTGGACTGCAGCAGCTTGCGCGCGAGCGGCGCCTGATGGACGGCGAGACGGAGCAGCCCGAGGTTGAAGCTCTGACGAGACACGCCGATCTGATCGCCTATGGCTTCGCTGGCGCGCAGCGCTTGCTCCGTGAAGTGCAGCGCGCGCTCCATGTCTCCGCGGCGCGCGTAGGCACCCCCTAGGTTGCCGAGCAGACCCGCTCCCTGGTAGCGGTCGCCGCACCGGTCCGCGAGCGCCAGGGCTTGCGTGAATAGAGCGATCGCGCTCCCGAAGTTGTTGGCCTTGAGCTCCTGCCGACCCAGGCGATTGTAGAGCTGGATCCTGACGGCCAGGGCCTCGGGATCCTCGCGCGCCTCGATGAGCTTCACGCCGCGCTCGAGCAATTCCTTCGCCGCCGCCCCGTCGCCCTCCCCGTCGGCCGCGTCCGCCAGGTCGCTACACGCCTCGGCTGCGACTGTCGCGTAGCCCCGATGCTCTGCGAAGCTCAGGGCCGCACGCACCTCCTCGTGCCCCTCGGCTGCGGAGCCCTTGAGCGCCAGCACGCAGCCGTGAAGTCGAAGCAAGTCGGCAGCGAGGTGATCCGCGTCTTCGTCACGGGCGCGAGGGAAAGCCTCGCGGAGGATCTCCTCGGCCTCGTCCAGTCGACCGGACTCCGTCAGCACGCGCCCGAAGTCCCGGGCGGTCTCGGCGCGGCGCAGGCCACGGGCCTCATCGAGGTGCTCGGCCGCACCGAGTGCGAGGCGGAGACAATGGGCCGCCCGCCTCACAGCCCCTTCTCCCTGCGCGAGCACGGCCGCCCTGTGCAGCATGTCGAAGGCGGCCTGAACCTGGCCGCTCGCGAGCAAGTGCTCGCCGATGTCGCCGGGCGAGGTCTCGTCGGACGTCGCCTCGAGGTGACGCGCCGCGCGCGCGTGGAGCTCCGTGCGCCGATCGCTCTCGATCGACTCGAGGGCGACTTGCCTGACCAGGTCCGAACGCAGGGCGATCCGTTCGGTCGTCGCGGGAAGCTGGAGACCTGCGGCCCTGAGGCTCATGACCGCCTCGAGCGGGAGAGCATCGAGGCCGAGCACTGCGGCCACGTCGGACGCCCTGGGATCTAGGCCCAGGATGGCTGCAGCCTGCAGAATCGCTCGCGCTTCGGGCGTGAGTCCCGCCAACCGTGCGCCGAAGATGAGGGATGCAGCCGACGATGCGTCCACATGCTGCGCGTCGACCACGAGCTGCTGCCAGCCGTCGGTGATGGAGCGCAAGGTCTCTTGCACGAGGAGGGGAACGCGGCGACTCGCGGCCGCGACGAGGTCGACAGCGTCCGTCGAGAGGCCCGCCCTGGTCGCCACCTCGCGCACTTCCCGGCCGCTCAGGGGACCGAGTTGCTCGCGCATGACACCATCGGGCAGGGAAACGGGGACGTCCGCGCGGTCGCGAACGCACAGCACGATGGACACCTCGAGAACGGGCGCCATGTCGATCACGCGCTGGACCAGCGTCCACGTCAGGTCGTCCGCGAGGTGCAGCTCGTCGAACACGAGGACCATGGGTCCCTGCTCGCGCCGGCGCTCGATGCTCTCGAGCGCGGCGGAGACGAGACGCAGCTGCCGGCGCTCTCCCGTGAGGCCTGCAGCGTCCGCGCGCGCGCGGCCCAGCATGACATCCACCACGTAGCGTTCGGTCGTGGAAGCCGTTCCGGATCGCGCGCTCCATCCTATGGCGGCCACCAGACTGACCGGGTGGGCAGGACCGACCTTGGACCGGAGACTCGCCGGTACGACGCACCAGAGCACGCCCAGGGGAGCAGCCTGGGTCGCGACCTCTCGCACGAGGCGTGACTTGCCGATGCCCCTTGGCCCTTCGAGAACCACAATGCGCCCCTCGCCGGCGGAGGCGGCCAGCTCGAGCAGGTTGCGCTGCTCCTGAGCGCGACCCACGA
>Ga0214473_10001964_pt1 | contig 25988 bp, 31 predicted proteins | sample RVTome_7_FD_203509 | JGI IMG/M metagenome (GOLD analysis project Ga0214473, IMG submission 203509) | Soil microbial communities from uranium-contaminated site in the Upper Colorado River Basin, Wyoming, United States - RVT98D197 | ecosystem: Environmental > Terrestrial > Soil > Contaminated >...
CGCCGCAGTGCGCATCCCGATGTACAGCCCCAGCCCGAAGGCCAAGCGCATCGAGGTGCGCTTCCCGGATCCCAGCAGCAACGGCTACCTGGCCTTCGCGGCCATGCTCATGGCCGGCCTCGACGGTGTCCAGAAGCGCCTCAACCCGGGTGATCCGCTCGACAAGGACATCTACGCCCTGACGCCGGAGGAACTGAAGGAAGTCCCGGGCATGCCCGCCAGCCTGGACGAAGCCCTGAGTAATCTCAGGAACGACCACGAATTTCTGCTCCAGGGTGACGTGTTCACCGAGGACGTGATCGAGACCTGGATCGAGTACAAGATGGCGAACGAGGTGAGTGCCATGCGCTTGCGGCCGCACCCGCACGAATTCGCCCTCTACTTCGACTCTTGATGCATGGGCTTGTGGGCGTGGTGGGCGTGAGGGCTTGGGGCCGCAGGTCCGACTCCAACCCCTCAGGCCCTCAAGCCCTAAAGTTCTAAAGCACCGATGCGGCCGCACTCGCTGTTCTGGTGTTGCATCATCATCTGGAGTACAGCTCCGACCGGATTGGTCGGGTGCGAGATGTACTCAGGAGAGGCCAGGACCGCTGCGGAGCTCGACAGCGGGCGCGCCATGCTGCTGTCCGGGCTGCGCGCTAACGGCATCCGTGACCAGCAGGTGCTGCATGCGATAGCACAGGTGCCGCGGCAGGAATTCGTGCGCCCGGAGGATCGCCGGTGGGCCTACAGCGATGAGGCACTGCCGATTGCCGGCGGACAAACCATTTCGCAGCCGTACGTCGTGGCGGCAATGACGCAGCTGCTGCAGCTACGCCGCGAAGACCGGGTGCTCGAGGTGGGGACCGGTTCCGGCTACCAGGCGGCCGTCCTCGCGACGCTGGTCCGCGAGGTGTACTCGATCGAAATCGATGCGAGCCTGGCAGACGCTGCTCTCGAACGCCTGCGCCGCCTCGGCTACGGCAACGTGCAGGTGCGCGCCGGAGATGGCTTTTACGGTTGGGAAGAGGCGGCCCCATTCGACGCCGTCATCGTCACTGCCGCGGCGCCGCGCATCCCCGAACGGCTGGTGGCGCAAATGAAACCGGATGGCCGTCTGGTCATGCCCCTGGGGGAAGGCCTGCAGCAGACGCTGATCCGGGCCCGCAAGCATGGCTACCGGCTGCAAGTCGAGCGCTTCGATGACGTGCTGTTTGTGCCCATGCGGGGCGCGATCCGCACCCCCGAGGGTTGAACAGGCGTGGTCCTCGGATCAGTCCTTTACCTTTTCACCCGCCAGTTGGCTGCCAGGGTCGAGACACAGAAGGCGAACGCGGCCGGATCAGCGGCCGTCAGGAATCGCGCTTCAGGGGTGTGTAGATCGTGGGTGGGAACGGGGTGACTTTCGTGCCGGCGTCTGCAACCGCCTGAATCTTTCCCGTGCCGCGCTTCTCTACCTCATCAATGCGGATGACGGCATGCAGGGGGATGTATGTTCGTTCCACTCCAGAGAATTCACGCTGGAGTGCTTCCTCGGAGGGGTCGACCACCACGGTCGTCTTTTCCCCGAAGAGCAGACCCTCAATCTCCACGAAACCGAACAAGCTACCTTGGCTGACGCTCTTGGCGTAGACTTCGTAGACTTTCCCCTGGTTGACGAACACGACTTTGTATGCGCGTTTTTTAGGAGCCATGAGTCCGCAACACTTAACTGAAATTCGCCCCGAAAGCGACCAGTTGGGGATTGGCGGATGGACTTCGCGGGTTGACCTGCTGGGCCGCGCGCGCCAGTATCCGTAGAGTTCATGCCGCCAGGCGCACTGCGGCCGCGCGCAGAAAGAGAGGTTTCTGATGAAAGTCATAGCGGATGTGTGTGTCGTGCCGATCGGGGTTGGCGTCTCCCTCTCCCCTTACGTGGCAGCGTGCGAGCGGGTATTGCGCGAGGCGGGTTTGGAGGTCCGACTGCACGCCTACGGCACCAACGTAGAGGGGGAGTGGGATGCCGTATTTGCCGCCATCCGCCGCTGTCACGAAGTGGTCCACGCCATGGGAGTGCCACGACTGAGTACGACTATCAAGCTCGGTACCCGGACCGATCGCACGCAAACGATGGATGAGAAGGTGCGCAGCGTCGAAAAGAAACTGTGAGGAGTCGTCGGGTGAGTGCTGGGGCGAATATCTACACTGACATTCCAGAACACCTGACCCGCGAGCTGGTTGAACCGCTGGTGGAGACCGCTGCCCTTCGATTGGAGCGCATCATCTCGGCTGGTCAAGCGACCCCGACTGGCGAATGGTACGACCAGGACCGGCACGAGTGGGTTGTTGTCCTCGCCGGCAGTGCGTCGTTGCGGTTTGAAGACGAAACGGAACCGCGGCTGCTGCGCGTAGGGGACCACGTCACCATCGCGGCGCACCGGCGCCACCGGGTGGAGTGGACGGACCCGGTTGAGAAGACGGTGTGGTTGGCCCTGCATTTCGCTGGCGCATAGCCAGTGTCTTGTTTGAACAAAACCAGACACCAGACACCAGTTACCGCAAATCCCCCCGTTTGTTCGGGTGCGGGTAGGGATGTCGCCACTTCACCGGGATGCCGTGCTCGGCAGCGAGTGCTTCACGGATAACCTCGTGTTGCTTCTGGTAGATTTCGATCAGCACGCGCGTCCGCCGCGTCGACGCGGCCACCGGCGTCATCACCACCTTCGCCGGCACTGGGCTCGGCAGCAACGGTAGCACCGGCCTCGCGAACGTCGGCGGGAACGTGACGATCATCGGCAACCCGGTGCTGGCGGTGGTGGACCTATCGGGGCTGGTGGCGGTTGTCGGGGCTGTGAACGTCTCGAACAACGCGAGCCTATGGTCCGAGGCCCTGCCTCGCTAGATCGCGATCTTCAACGCGATCTCTTCGAAGGGGACCTGAGGCACCTTTACCTTGCGGCTGCCTCGCGGCCGTTCGGCGATTCGTACCAAGCCGTGCCGTTCCAGGATCCGAATGTCTTCCTGTACGTTCTTCAGGTCGCGGCCCGCCATGCCGGCCAGCTCATAGATCGAGCCCGGCTGGCGAGCTTTGATCATTCGCAGCAAGCCTAGGCGTTCACGCGTCAGGAAGTTGCGTGCGGCTTCGAGGCTGGTGAAGCCGACAATCTCCTTCGGCGTAACACGGCGGCCACTCTGGACCGCCTCGAACGTGTCCTTAAACCGCTCAAGTCCTTCGCTGAACGGCTCGATGGTAAATGTGACGGTTTTCATTCCTCTGCTCCGGCCAGACGCTTCACGTCCGCCATAAAGTCCGCGATGAGACGTGCGACATCGGCGAACTCGTAGGGTTCTTCTGTACCCGCAATGTGCCGGTGGGGCCCTTTGGGATGATGGTTGTCATACAGAATGGTGGGTAAGCTATCGCCGGCGAGTATGAGCGCCAGGCGATAACGGATCCCGTCGGGCTGGTGAGGGTTAGGAGCGACTCGCCATATCACTATCTCGCGCAGGTTGCCTTTTTCATCCGTCATCTTCTCCCGGAGGAGTACCGCCGCCCTGCCACCCATCACCACGCCCTACATGGTGCCTTATACCATATAGCAAGATGGCCTTCCAGAACGGGTGGCGATCTCGGTGAGCAGACTGCCTACGACATCCGAGAATCTTTGCAGGAGAAGAAAATTCTGCGAAGTCGCAGCTCAGAGAGTCGTCACAATAATGTCTTCATTTCAAAGGGAAATCGTGCGCGGCTACCCAGGGCGAAGGAGGTCAGTGCTTACAGACCTGGCTCTGGTCGATGGTGAAACCTTCCTGCGCCGGGCGAAATTTACCGCGAGCTTCCAGGAAAGCGATCAGCTCATCGGCTGTCAGGTCATCGGCGGAACACGTGTAGAATCGAGCTAGTGGGCCGAAGCGATTGACGATGTCGTTGCGCAGTGAGTCTCGAGTGTAGGACTTGCCCGATTGGACGATCATCTCGATGACTTCATGGCCGTGTATCCGCTCTGTCATAACACCCTCCCTTGGCCGGCCGCGGCCGTATGTAATCCGGCTTGATTCTCTGACGCACCAAGTACTGCGAAGGCTACAGTTAATCCCAGGCGACGGCATTAGGCAACCTGCACCGCGCGGCGAAGTCGCTTGCCCAACTGGCGTTTTCCCGGAGAACCAGGTTCAATTGGAGCATGTACCGGCCCGGATATGCCAAACTGGCGTGGAGCACGCTAGCTTTCAACGTGCTGGTGATCCTGTGGGGTGGCGTTGTGCGCGCGAGCGGATCCGGCGCCGGCTGCGGCGGTCACTGGCCGTTGTGCAATGGTGAAGTGATTCCCCGTGCGCCGGCCCTGGCGACCGCAATCGAGTTCAGCCACCGTCTCACCAGCGCCGTGGCCATAGTGCTGGTGGCGAGCATTGCCGTGGGGGCGTGGCGCTACTACCCGCGGCACCACCCCGTGCGCCGGGGAGCGGCACTTTCAGTGCTGTTCATGGTTACCGAAGCGTTGGTTGGCGCGGCCCTGGTACTGCTCGAATTGGTGGCGCACAATACCTCCACGGCGCGCGGATTCTGGGTGGCGGGGCATCTGTTGAATACCTTTCTGCTGTTGGCGGCGCTGACATTGACCGCCTGGTGGGCGTCGGGGGGGCCGCCGCTGCGTTTGCGGTTTGGCAGCTCGCAGTTCGGTGGAGTGGCCAGCGCACTGTTTGGCGTCCTCGTTCTCGCCATGAGCGGTGCGGTGACGGCTTTGGGGGATACGCTGTTCCCGGCCGCAAGTCTGGCAGAGGCCGAGGCGCAAACCTTTTCCCGCACGGCACACCTCTTTGTCCGCCTGCGCCTGTGGCACCCGGTTCTGGCGTTCGCCGTTGGCTTCATGATCGTGGCCATGAGATTCTCCAGTGGGGCGCAGGCGCGCACCGCGAGCAAGCTCGCCGGACTTCTTACAGCTTTGTATGTAGTCCAATTACTTGTGGGTGGCACCACCGTCTGGCTGCTCGCACCGGTTCCCGCGCAAATCGCACATCTATTCCTGGCCGACCTGGTCTGGATTGTCCTGGTCCTGTTATCTGCTGCGAGCCTCTCTGCAGAGCCCGCTGTTCCAAAGGCTGAGGACAGTACGTCAGGAGCCGAGCGCGGTGACAAATGCGCGGTAGGCTGCGAGTTCTAGCGCAACCGTCCGAGTGGGTCATCTACGACGCCCCGACGCGCTGTCCCTATCTGCCTGACCAGACGGCGCGGCTTCCCCTACGCATGCCTCTGCGCCCGCTGAGAGCGGAAGAGTTTGCCGAGCGCCTGCGCGCCGGCGACCGCCGGCAAGGCTCCCTGCTGTACCGCACCAACTGTCCGACCTGTCATGCCTGTGAGCCGATCCGCATCGATGTCAACGACTTTCTGCCGAATAGGACGCAGCGCCGAGTATTCCGCCGCTGCGAAGCGCAGATCGAGTGCCTGATCGGTCCGCCAACGACGACGCCGCAGAAAGTGACGCTCTATAATCGACACAAGCGCGAGCGTGGTCTGCTGCTGGGCGACGGGCTGGCCCATGCGCAGAGCTACGCTCAATTCCTGGTCGAGACCTGCGCCGACACCATAGAGATCACCTACCGCTATAAAGGTGCGCTAGTTGGAGTGGCCATAGCCGACCGCGCTGCCGATGCCCTCTCGGCGGTGTATTGTTTCTATGATCCGGACTATGGGCGCTTCAGCCTCGGTACCTACTCGATCCTCAAGCAGATCGCTTTGTGCCGCCTGTGGAAGTTGCGATACCTCTACTTGGGACTGTACGTCGCCGAGTGCCACGCCATGAGCTACAAAGCCAACTTTCAGCCTCACGAGCGCCGTATAGGGGGCCATTGGAGCCGCTTCGGCCGAAGAGAGCCTGCACCCTGACCATCCTCCGTTTCGCAGAGGCGCTCACAGGAGGGGACCGCGACGCTGCGGCGTTCAGGGTCGAGGCAGGGGTTACCCTTATCACGTTGATTTTGAGAACCTTGGATGATAAAATTATCCCAAGATTGACTCACCACGTGTGAAAGGCTCGACCAGGTGTTGGGTGGCCGATTGGCGCAGACTTTGCGGTTTCGGGGAGCGCCACTGCGTAAGGAGAACCCGAATGACTGCTATCTCTCGCAGCTTGCCCCTGTCTCGTGTGCAACGGCCGTATGCAAACAAGACCGCGACTGCCGCAACGGCTGTGCGGCAGCGCACCGCGTACTCCACAGCGGTGCAGCCGCCAACCGTGCGCAAGGCGGGGCGCACGGTTACACCCCAGCGACGGCGCCACTATCGCCAGCATGACGCTTTCTGCTCAAGGCTGGCTCCGGGCGCAGCTTCCCCGTTGGCACTGAGTGGCAATGAGGTAGCCGATTCCATATTCGAGCCTGATATCCTGCTCCCGTCACAGTTCTTCGGTGCGCTCGGCAAGCAGATGACGCTGAGAACTGGAGAATGCCAGTTGTTGGTCGCCGTGCTGAATGACGCGGTGCATTGTTACCAGAAATACGTGCAGCCACGTACGCGTCGCGAACGCAGACTTTTCCAGGAGGCGCACGACTGGCTCATGCGGCCGGACAGACCAGCTGCGGCGGTAGACCACCCGACCTTCTCCTTCGAGTACGTCTGTGAGGTCTTGAGTCTCGACCCCGACTACTTGCGCTGGGGCTTGGAGCGCTGGCGTAATCAACAATCTTTGACTGCGAGTTTGTCGAGCCCCGGGGCACTTGACGACCGGGCGCTGATAGCCACGGCATAGCGGCGCGCATCCCTGCCTGAACCCGGGCAACGAGCATAGTTGCGCGGGCGGTGCACGACAGGTAGACACATAAAGTGCCCGTGAATTAGCGGCGACATTCCCAGGAAACCAGAGGAGGTAACATGGCAATCAAGGTCGGCGACAGTCTGCCCCCGGACATCAAGCTCAAGGAAATCGGAGAAGGTGGCCCCAAGGATGTAACCGTTGGCGAACTCTTCAAGGGCAAGAATGTAGTGTTGTTTGCGGTCCCTGGTGCATTTACGCCGACGTGCTCGATGAAGCATCTGCCGGGGTTTCTCGAGTCGGCCGCGGCCATCAAGGCCAAGGGCGTCGACGAGATCATCTGCTTGTCGGTAAATGACGCCTTTGTCATGGGCGCATGGGGCAAGGCGAACAACGCCTCCGGAAAGGTGCGGATGATCGCCGACGGCAACGGCGAGTTCACCAAAGCCGTGGGTTTGAGTCTCGATGCCAGCGGGTTCGGCATGGGGCTGCGCTCTCAGCGTTACGCCATGATCGTGCGCGACGGCAAGGTGAGCGACTTGTTTGTTGAACCGTCGGCCGGCCTCAGCGTTTCCGGTGCTGAATCGGTGCTGTCTAAGCTGTGATTGGCTCAGTGGCGGTTAAGCGGAGGCGCGGGCAGCCACACTCACCCGCGCTGCCTGCGCCAGCGAAAGATAAGGCGGCGAGCGGATTCGAACCGCTGCATCGAGGTTTTGCAGACCTCTCCCTTAACCACTTGGGTACGCCGCCACCCGGTCCGAATAACTAGCACACGACCGGATCACTTGCGACCGGTCATAGTGGGCCGGAGCCTATCCTGGTTGCCGGACAAAATGCAAGGCGGCCTTAGGTTTTCTGGAGCATCGCGTTGACACCTGGTGACCTTCCCAGTATGAACTCGGCCGTCCGATGACTTCGCCGTCGCGCCACAACGTTGGGTTGCTGGTGCTTGCATCACGCCGCGGGGCGGTGTCGATTGCACGCTCGCGAGGCTTGGTGTCGGCCTTACTGACAGCGCTGTTGTTGAGCAACGGCTGCGGCAGTTGTCGGCAGGCGGCGGAAATGTCCGCCAGCCGGCAGGCGCCGGCGACGTTGAGTGACAGTCCCCCATCTGACCCGGTTGACCCGCCTGACGTCCTTCCGCCGCAGTGCGCCGTCATAGCCTCGGCCTCGACAGAGGAGGGCCCTGTGCCACTCGTGGTCCAATTCAGTGCCGATGGGCTATGTACGGATGCTGCTGGAAGTTTCGCCTGGAATTTCGGCGATGGCAGTCATCACTCGGACGAAAAGAGCCCCGCACACACCTACACCCAGCCCGGTACTTTCTTCGCCCGAGTCACTCTTGAGGATTCCGAAAACGACGCCCGAGACGCCGATGAGCTGGCGATTACCGTTACAGCCCAATAGGCTTATGCCACGTGCCGCAACGGGGCCTCAGCCGCTGCGCTGGCTACCAGCCGCCAACGATTCAGATATTGCGCGTACTGGCCGGCATAGCGCTTACGCGCCGCGTGCAGGGAGAAGGTTTTTCCAGAGACTGCTTCCCAGGGGATGATGAAGGCCTCTTCACGCGAGGGGTGGCGCGGTTCCATTGCCAAACAGACAAAGACGTCTGCGTAACGCTTGCCGAGTTTGCCATGATGATGGAAGTTGAAGTGCCACGACCGATAACGGTACGTGTAGCGGCGGTCGCGGACGGTTACGTGGTGTCTACGCAAACGTGGAAAGGCCACCCGCAAAGAGACCCGGACGCGGTCGTTGACCAGCAGATCGTATCCCTTGATCGGGGAGACGGTCCGTACGGCAAGTCCCAAGCGACGCAGACGTTCCGTAATGCGCCGTTTCGGCAGGAGATGTTTCTTTACCCTATCCATGTTTCTTTGACGCTTTTCGCCGTGATCATATTCGAGGGCCGGAATGTTTTGACACTCTTCGGGCAGTTGGCTAGAGTATGCCGGTGTGCGGGTGTAGCTCAGTTGGCTAGAGCGTATGCTTGCCAAGCATAAGGTCGCCGGTTCGACCCCGGTCACCCGCTTTTCACCAGGCCCTGAACCCTCAGGGCCTTTTCTTTTTCCTCGGGGCGCTGGCCGATTGGATACTGACTTTGCACTCATCGTACTTACCTCCTGCAGCCGGAGAGTTTTTTCGGCGAGCCTGGCTGCGAGCCTTACCTTAAGAGGCGCCGCAAACAGACAACTTGCTGCTTGCGGGGCGGCACAAAGTAGGTCAAGCTTGGAGAGGGTAAAGCAGCGAGGGTGACCGCCGTCGTCCTCGCGGGGAGTAGGCCCGTGTACGTCTCTGAAATTCTCGAAAAATGTAGTGAGATGGCCGCGCGCACGGCGCTCGTCTATCGCCGCTTGGCTGATCAGCTGCACGGCGAAAAGCAACAGGTACGCCTGTGGCGTGAACTGGCGCTGGAGGAGGAGACCCACTCCGACATCCTGCGGCGAGAGCTGCAGTCGTTTCAGGAGCAGGACCAGGCAGGGGCATACTTGCCGGAATACGCCGAGCGGCTGCAGCAGCTCGATATGGCCTTGGCGCAGCTCGAGCGGCGTGCCACAGGGGCACGTACGTTCGACGATGCCTTGGCTGCGGCCGTGGCGCTTGAGCAGGCCGACATCGAAGAGCTTTACGATGACCTGGTGCTGCAGGGCGAGCCGGCTTTCAAGCTGATTTCGGAGCGCATCGAGGCGGCGCTGGCCGCCCGTCCCGAGCAGGTTGCGGCTGCCGGTCTCGCCAAGCACGGGCGCTGACAGATACTTCCGGCAGGCGAGCGCGTACTGTCTTTGGGGCCGGCACATGCCGACGTTTGTAGATGCCCGCCGGGAGGCGGCGCGCGCCTTTTTCGAGTTCCTCCATCGGCAACTGACCGCCGACGACATCCTTTCCGACCGGCAGTGCGTCCGTTTGCTGGTCGAAAAAGCTCAACGAGAACACGCCGCGCGCACGCGCAAGAGGTTCGACGCCGAGGATACCTTTCGGCAAAAGATACTGTACGGCAAGATCGATGACGCCGTGGCCCAGTGGTGTCGCAAACGTGATATAGGGGCTGACCCTTACGCGGTTTTCCGTTTTGGCGGACCCGAGCGCGGCCCGACGCAACATGAAACTGCTATCGGTCCCTCCTTGCCCAACGTGCGCCGGGCTTTTGAGCGGCTCGCCGTCGCCGTGCCGGAGCTTAACGATTGCGCTGGCGCCGTAATCAGAGCCCCCACCAGGGCGATTGCGCCGGCGTTTCGGCTGCAGCATCCCTTGCCGTTCGGAGCCGCCGGGGAGGTCAAGTTCAACGGCACACGCGCAGACCTGGAACGTGGCGTCTACCAGGTGGCGATGTACGCCGCGACCGGAGGTGACCCGTCGCGGAGCTGGCGTTACGATTGCGGTGTGCTCGTGCTCTACGGCGCCGAGCGGCCGCGTGCATTGCTTGGCGAGGCGCTATTTGAAGCATGGCCGGACGTCCGGGAACGCCTATGGGATGCTGGTCGCGTGTGGGTGCTGATGATTTAGCCGAGGCGCAATTCTCTTTGTTCCGGGGAAAGATTAGGGCATAATCTCGCACCATGAAGCGTATCTTGGTGTTGTTGACAGCGGCCCTTGCCGTCGCGGGTTGCTCCTCAAAGAAGACCCTGACGGCAGAGCAGTATTTCCACGAGGCGAGCGGGAATTTCCAGGATAGGTCATATTACCTGGCCATAGAGCAGTTCCACGATTTGCTTGACCAGTTTCCGTTCAGCCCGTACAGCGAGGAAGCCGAGCTCCGCATTGCGCACGGGCAGTACCTGTACGCTAACTACGCCGAAGCCATTGTCGCCTTCAATGACTTTCAGCGCCGCCACCCCACCAGCCCACATCTACCCTTCGTCGGCTACTCCATCGGGATGTGCTATGCGAAGCAAATCGGGAGCATTGACCGGGATCAGGGCGCAGCTCAGAACGCAGAAAACGCCTTCATGAAGGTCATCCAGCAGTACCCGGACAGCCCCTACGCCGAGCTTGCTCGAGTCGAGGTCGCCTCCTGCCGACGTAACATCGCCGAGCACGAGCTTTACATTGCCAAGTACTACGCGCGCCACCGCCGCGATAAAGCCGCTGAGATCCGGCTGCTCATGCTGGCCACACGCTACGCCGATACGGAAGCCGCGGCCGAAGGCCTGTTGCGGTTGGCGGAGCTGTACCGGCGCGAAAAACGGGATGACCGCACCGCGTTGGTCTACGCTGTCCTCCAGCGTAACCACCCCAAGAGCGCCCACACAGTTGCCGGATGGCGTAGATTCAAGAGCTTGACACCCGTCGACGATCTGCCCGAGGGCCAGGACCCCCTGGATCTGCTGCTCGCCGCCAACGGGCGGCAGCGCGGCAACGGCGGAACCGAAATTGTCCGGGTTCCGGGTCTTGAACCGGCTACGGCACGCCCGCTGGGTGGCGGTCCTGGTACTCCTGGATTTGCTCCGCCGCTTGATCCCTTCGGCCATGGCCGAGCGCATTGACAGCAGAATTGCCTTTCAGTAGCGTCAAGCGCGCGAACGCATACAGTGTCCTTCACGGCGGCGGCTCGGCTTGAGAGCGCGGTTCCGCTGGCGCGCGCGACCATCCTGAATGCATGAATATCACGGCCGCAAAAGGAGCCTCCGCAGTCCTCTGCGCATCCGGGCGCGACTCTGGCGCCGACAGCGCGGGCCTGCGCCTGGGCGAGCTCGGCGCACCAGAACGTGAACGGCTGCGCCGGGGACGCGTCTTGATCGTTGGCGTCGGTGGGTTGGGCGCGCCGGCAGCGATGCAGCTCGCGGCCGCAGGGGTCGGGACCCTGGGGCTGGTCGACTTTGACACGGTCGAGAGCTCCAACCTTCCCCGCCAGCTGCTCTACCGTACAGCCGATGTCGGCCTGCCGAAAGCGACGGTGGCAGCGGAGCGGCTCAGGAGCTTCCCCGGACTTTCGGTGCGCTGTTTTTCCCGGCGTCTCGTGGCGGCGGACGCAGCAGAGATCTTCTCGCAATTCGACTTCGTTATCGACGGAACTGACCGCGTCGCCACCAAGTACCTGGTCAACGATGCCGCAGTATTCTGCGGGCTCCCGTTTTCCCATGCCGGAATCGTGGGTTTTCACGGACAGACCATGACCGTCATGCCGCGGCAAAGCGCCTGTTTCCGGTGTCTGTTTCCCACGCCGCCACCGGAAGGCGAGGTTCCGACGTGTCAGGAAGCAGGTGTCATCGGGCCGCTTGCCGGCACCATAGGCGTTATACAGGCGATGGAAGCCCTGAAGTACTTGTCCGGAGCCGGCCGCTTGCTGACGGACCGGTTGCTGATCTACGACGCCTTGGGAGCTGAGTGGCGCAGCGTGCGGCTTTCGCCGAACCGCAAGTGCCCACTCTGCGGCGCGCAGCCCACGATTCACCGGATCGAATCAGTTGAGTACGACATAGAGGAATGCAGATGATGGGAACCGGAGCCGGGCCGTTCTCAAGCGAAATGGCTCAAGATACTAAGATCACAGGAGGAACTTGAACATGAGTGTACGTGTGCGTATACCGACGCCCCTGCGCCGCTTTACGGCTAATGCGGAAGAAGTGGGTGTCAATGGCGACACCATTGGCGCGGTGGTCGACGATCTGGAGCGCAAATTTCCAGGAATGAAGGAGCGGCTGTGCGACGATCAGGGCCGGGTCCGCCGCTTCGTGAACATCTACGTCAATGGTGACGATATCCGCTTCCTCAACGGCCTCGAATCACACGTGAACGACGGTGACGAGATCGCCATCGTGCCAGCCATTGCCGGGGGGTGAGTCGACATGGCGGCGCCTTCCGCGCCTTCGGTAGCAGAGGGCGTGCTCGAGCGCCCCGGCCGCGCTCAGACGATGCTCGATCTGGTGGGACGGACGCCCTTGATCGAGATCAAACGGCTGCCTCGCGGCCTCTCGCCGCGAGTCCGCCTTCTGGCCAAGCTCGAGGGCTTCAATCCGGGCGGTTCAGTCAAGGACAGGCCGGCCGTGTGGATGATCCGCGAAGGCCTGAGGCGCGGTGCCCTAAGGCCCGGCAAGACCATCATCGACTCCACGTCGGGGAATACTGGCATAGCCCTGGCGATGACGGGTGCCGTCCTCGGCTATCCTGTCGAGTTGGTCATGCCCGCCAACGTCAGCCTCGAGCGCAAGAGGATCGTGCGCGCCTATGGTGCAAAAGCAATCTTCAGCGATCCGCTGGAGGGCTCGGACGGGGCCATCCGGCTCTGCCGCAAAATCATCACCGAGACTCCGGAGCGCTACTTCAAACCGGATCAGTACTTCAATCCGGTAAACCCGCTGGCGCACTATGAGAGTACGGGACCCGAGATCTGGACCGCTACCGGAGGGTCGGTGACCCATCTTGTCGCCGGCATCGGTACCGGTGGGACCGTCATGGGTACGGGGCGCTATCTCAAGGAGCGGAACCCAGGCATCCAGGTAGTTGCTGTCGAACCGGACGACGCCTGGCACGGTCTCGAAGGCTTGAAGCACATGGCGAGCTCGATCGTTCCGGGAATCTACCACGAGGACGAGCTCGACCGGAAGATCTCCGTGCCTACCGACGCCGCCTACGAGACGGTCTACCAGCTTGGAAGCGAAGAAGGGCTCGTGGTCGGGCAGTCGTCCGGTGCCGCCATGATCGCAGCGCTACGCCTGGCGCAGGAGCTCGATGAAGGCGTGCTCGTGGTAATCTTCCCGGATTTTGGCGAGCGTTACCTCAGCACCACGTTCTGGTACGGCTGGCGAGCCTGGCGAGAACGATCCGCAGCCCGCGGTGAAAGTCGGCCGCAGCCCTGAGGCACATGCTCAGCGACTTGCAGATCGCCCGATACAGCCGGCAAATCATCTTGCCGGCTGTCGGTGGCTCCGGCCAGCAGAAACTGTTGCAGACCAGGATGGCTGTCGTTGGTGACCAGGAGACGGCCAGAACGGCCGCCTTGTATCTGGCCGCTGCCGGTGTCGGTGAATTGCTCCATATCGGCAATAACTCGCATCTGGTCGATGAACTGAACAGCGCCAATCCCGATTGTCGCGTAAGCCCTGCTCCCCTGCCAAAGGCCGAACACGAGGCTGCCGCCATTGTCGGCGGCTGCGACATCGTCATCGACGCGGGGGAGAAAGCTGCCGTGACGAAGCTATTCAACCTCCAGTGCTGCGCGGCGCGCAAACCGCTGGTCTGGGCTTCCACGGCCGCTGCGGTGGGAGAGGTTAGCGTCTTCGCCGGTTCCCGTGACTCGGCGCCGTGTTTCGAATGCTGGCAAACACGTGCCGCCATCCTTCCCGAGGCCGCGGGCGATCCAGCAGTCGCTGCGATGCTCGCTGGCGCAGTGCGAGCTCTTGTTGGAACACTGCTGGCCACCGAGGCGATCAAGCTGGCTCTGGGTCTCGAGCCGACGCTGAGCGGGAGTCTGTTGGTCTGCGACGCCCTGGATCTGAGCATTCGGAAGACCGTGGTCGACAAGAATCCCAGCTGTCCGATATGCGCTGATAGCGTTTGAAGATTGGGATGGAATTATGGCCTGTGCGATTGGCCGTTGCGCATGACAATGGCGGCCAGGCCTGATAGGTACGGCGACGCCCAGTTGCGGCAATAGATCAAAAGGAGACAGCAGCATGCCTGATTTAGTTCCGGTGCACGGAGGGTTGGAGACCCCGGTTTCACGTACAGTTCCGTTATCTCGACGCAAGCAGTTTCTGGCCGAGGCCAGCGCGCTGCCGCGCATCGAAGTCAACCGCGCAGACCTCTCTACGGTCTACCGCATTGCCGACGGGACGCTGTCGCCCCTGACCGGGCCAATGGACGAGGCGACTTGGCACTACGTTCTCGATCACGATGCCATAGATTATGGCTTCCGCCATTATGCCTGGACCGCTCCGATCTCGTTCCCGGTGACCGACGAGGAAAGCCGCCGTCTCAAGGTCGGCCATGCTGCCGCACTGGTGTACGATGGCAACATCGTTGCGGTGGTGCGGGTATCGAGCGTCTTCGACTGGGAGAAGCCGAAGCACGTGGAGAAGTTCTATGGCACCTCACGCACCGACCACCCGGGCGCCCACATGATCATGGACGACCCGCGCTCGCGTCTGGTAGGCGGAGAGCTCTGGGCCCTGCCGCAGGAGGTGGATCCAGAGTACGGCGAATTCGTGCTCTCTCCTCGGCAGGTCCGCACCTTGATTGCGGAACGACGCTGGGAGCGGGCATTGGCGTTTCAGACACGCAACCCGCTGCATCGGGCCCACGAGTATGCCCTGGTCGCCGGTGTCGAGCGGCTGACAGCAGAGGGCGCTTTCGTCGGCGTGGTACTCAATCCGCTGATTGGCGAGCTCAAGGGCGACGATGTGCCGGCGCGTATCCGCATGCGCTGCTATCGTACGCTGCACGAGCAAAAGCTGCTCGGTAAAGGCGACAAGGACGAGGCCTTGTGGCAGGCGCGTGGTTACGATCTCACCGAAGTCTTTGATCTCGTCGGCCTGGACATCAAGATGCTCTACGGCGGCCCCAAGGAAGCGGTTATGCACGGCGTCTACCGCCAGAACCTGGGCTTTACCGACATCGTCATCGGGCGCAAACATGCTGACGCGCCCTACGACGACGGCAAGCCGATCTGGGGAGATTTCGATGCACAGGAGATCTTCAACAACCTGCAGGGCGATCTCCGCATCCGCCCCTGCAACATCGGCTTCGCCGCCTATTTCGACAGCGTCGGCCGCGTCGATCTGACGGACACACATCCCGACGAACGCCCGATGACCATTTCCGGATCCAAAGTGCGTGAGCTGCTCACCAAGGGGGAGCGCCCCGACGCACGCATCTTGCGGCCCGAGATTGCCGACATCCTGATCGCCTATTACCGGGAGAAGAGCGCTGGCTAGCGCAGTCCAACACGGGTTACGAGGTGGTGCGTAACGCGCACCACCTCGTAACCTGCTTAGATCTCGACTGCGATCGATATGCCGAAGATGTCGGTGAGCAACAGGTAGAGTCCGACCAGCGCGACTATCAAAATCGTGAGTGACGCAACGGCGATTCCGGAGAGCAGTGCCAGGCTCAGGACCGCCGCCACACTGGCCAGCGGGGCGGCGAGCGCCCGGGTTTTCCAGGTCGGCGACCAGAAGGCTACCCAGTTCTGGACTGCTGTTGCCGCCGCAGCGGTGCGTCGTATCAGGTGGAAAGCTTGCTCCAGCATCAACGTATGGTGTCGGCCCCGATCGACAGGATGATCACGCCGTCGTGACTGCGCGGGCCACCCACCAGGAAGGTGGCGTGGTCGCGCAACGAGAGCGCGGTATCCACTATCGGTCGGGTTCCCTCGATCACCACCACCCTCATCAACACACGGTCGTTCTTGAACTCCTTCGGAGTGATCACGACGTAGCGGCCGCCGGGGATGTCGAAAGCTACCCGCTCTCCCCACAGTACTTGTTGGCGCTGCTCTTTCACCAAGCGATACGAGGAGTAGGCGAACAGCGTATTGAACTGACGTTGCATGGATGCCAGACGCTGGTCGAACTCCTTCCCGGAGTTGCTTGCCAGCACTGCTCCAATGCGAACTTCCACGCCCGAGGTGCGTGGATTGACGGTTTTCGCCGTGAGGTCGTCCTGCGCCGCAGCCATGTGGCAAATCCCGCACAGGGCCAACGCCACCACTGCTGTCATTTGACTAGGCGCGGTCACGGCAGGTCTCCATCTCGAACGTCGTGGACCCAAAGCACTGTGGTGCGAGTTTCCGGATCGTTCAGGACCGCCACCGAGTCGACGTCGCTGTCCAATGATTCGATCGAAGTGGCGTTGTCCACCGCCGCCAGCTGGGATGACGCCGGTTGTGCTTCCGGTGGGTTCGGCGACGGACGGGTGAACAGGAAGAGGGCAAACGCTGCGGCAACCGCCGCCGCGGCAAACCCCGGTAGGCGAATCATCCATGCCTGATCAAGGTCACCCCACCAGGCGGTTATCTGATGCCACCACGGGTGGCGTATGGTGGAGAGGCGCCGGTTTATACTCGGCCAGAAGGTCTCGAGATCGATCTCATCGACGCTGCTGTTGATGGTGGTGCTGATCGCCTCCTGCAGCCGTTCCAGGTCCCTGAGGTCCCGCTCGCAGTTGGTGCAGCGCGCGCTGTGCAGCGCGATAGCCCTCATCTGGTGCGGGTCGAGCTCACCGTCGAGGAACAGGGCCAGTAGCGGGGCGGCGTCGCGGCAGGTCATGACTACGACCGCCTCGCCGAGCCACCTGCGCTGAACGGCTCGCGAACATATCGAAGCTCTGACTGCCTGCGCTCACAGACAGTCTTTGAGTTTTTTTTGCAGCTTCTTTCGAGCATAATGCAGACGGCTCATCACTGTGCCCTTGGAGCACTGCATCACGCGACTGATCTCTTCATAGGAGAGGCCTTCGACTTCGCGCAGCAGTATGACGGCTTTGTGATCAGGGGTCAACTCATTGATGGCCTCGCTGACGCGAGCGCCAACCTCGCGCGCCTGAGTTTCCTGATAGGGGTCGGTGAGTCGTTCCTCCTTCAGAATTTCTTCGTAAGCCTCGCCTCCGCCGCCAGCCCACTCCTCGAGCCCAACTGTGGGGTGCCGGCGCTCGCGGCGGCGAAAGTCGATGGCGCGGTTCACGACGATGCGGTAGAGCCAGGTGTAGAAGCTCGACTCGGCTTTGAACTTGTCGAGGTTCTCGAAAGCTTTGACGAAGGTCTCTTGCGCGATTTCAACCGCGTCCTCGCGGTTATGTACCATCCCAAGCGCCACGGAGACCACTTTCCGCTGATATCGTTCCACCAGCTCTCGAAACGCGTCCTTGTCGCCGCGGCGACCTGCGCGAACCAATTCCAGGTCGCTACGTTCCACGGTGACAACCTATAGACGGATCCCCACAGGCCTTATTCATATGAACCGGCCCTGGGGAACAAACGCCAATGAAGGAATGCGTAGGAGGTGCCTTTCCATCTCACCGAGCACGTGTCACGGTCAGTGCGCCTCTGCCCAATTGCGCCCCCAGCCGATCTCGACGCGCAGAGGAACCTTGAGCGCATAGGCTCCTTCCATTTCCTCGCGCACCACGGTTGCGGCGCGATCGCGCTCCCCTTGCGGGACCTCGAAGACGAGTTCATCGTGCACTTGGAGAATCATAGCTGTGCGCAGGCGTTCCTGCCGCAGGCGGCGGTGAATGCCCACCATGGCCAGCTTGATCAAGTCTGCAGCCGAACCTTGAATCGGGGTGTTGATCGCCGTCCGTTCCGCCGCCTGGGCCGTTCCCCGATGAGGGCTGTTGATGTCCGCCAGGGTACGCCGCCGCCCCAGGACGGTGGTTACAAAGCCATTGGCGTGAGCCTCGGCCTGGATAGCCTGAATGTAGGCCCGGACTCCGGTGTGACGCGAGAAATAGCGAGCGATGTACTGCTCGGCTTCGTGCAGCGGCACGCCGATTTCCCTGGCCAGTCGCTGTGGGCCCATGCCGTAAATGATCCCGAAGTTGATGACCTTTGCCACCCGTCGCATCTCGCCGGTCAGGGCGTCGCGCCCGACGTGGAAGATCTCGGCGGCGGTGCGGGCATGAATGTCGTCTCCCGCTTGGAAAGCCGCTGTGAGGACCGGATCCTCCGAGAAATGGGCCAGGATCCGCAACTCGATCTGGGAATAATCGGCCGCCAGGATGAGGCAGCCTGGAGCCGCGGCAAAGGCGGCGCGTATGCGCTGACCTTCTTCGCCGCGCGTCGGGATATTTTGGAGATTGGGGTTGCTGGAGCTGAGGCGCCCGGTGGCCGCAACCGTCTGATTGAAAGAGGTGTGAAGCCGCCCGCTGTGAGGTCGGACGGCTGCTGGCAGCGCATCTGCGTAGGTGGACTTGAGCTTCGCCAGGTTGCGGCACTCGAGGATCTTGGCGGGTAGCGGGTGTTCCGCCGCGAGCCGCGTCAAAACATCGACGTCGGTCGACAGCCCCGTCTTGCCGCGCCGCACTCCTTTGGCCGACAGGCCCAGGCGCTCGAAAAGTATGGTCCGCAGTTGCTGAGGCGACCCGACGTTGAACTCGCCGCCGGCAAAGGCGTAGATCTCTTGAAGCAGCGTGGCCAGCCTGGTCTCGAGCTCCTGGCTCAGGCTCTTCAGTGCGGCAACATCGATGTACAACCCCGTGCGCTCCATCGTGGCCAAAACCTGAACCAGCGGCATCTCGACCTTATAGAACAGCTCCGCCATGGCGTTGGCCTGCAACCCCGCAGCGAGCTGCTGATGCAGATCAAGCATGAGAGCGACGCCGGCGGCCAGTCCGTTCGTGCTATCTCGAAAGCCGGCCAGGTCGGTTGCGAGCAGAGCCGCGGCGAGATCTTCCAGGCGATGCGTGGCGGAGGCTTCCAGCAGGTAAGACGCCACCATGAGATCGAACGCCGGGCCTGCCGTCGCCGCGATCTCGGGATCCCATTGCAGGAGCTCCCGCTTCCAGTCGTGAGCGATCTTCTCCACCTGCGGGTCTTGGATGACCTCATTGAGAGGCTGCGGCGGCACTTGGTTTGTCTTCTTGCCGAAAAGATCTCCCTGAGCAGCCGTAGCCACAAGTGGCACCCACACCGGCGCCTGCCCGGCGGTAGCCAGCATGAGTGCCGTAGCCCGCTGGGTGTCGCCGGTGTCCTCCTCGTTGGCCACAGCCAGCCTGCCGTGCTGTCGAGCTGCCGCCAAGAATCCCGCAAGTTCGTCAGCTCCGGTGCACCGGCGCCAGGAAACCGGCGCCGAGGGGCCGGTCGGCAGTTCCCGAACCAGCTTCTGAAAGCCCAGCCGAGTGAACACAGCCCGCAAAGCACCGGGATCGGGCGGCCGATAGCGCAGGTCTTCCAGGTTGCAGGGAAGAGGCACATCCCGACGGAGCGTGGCCAACTGGCGGCTCAGGCGTGCCTCTTCGGCGTGCGCCAGCAGCAGAGCAGCGAGCTTCTTGGCACCGCGGATGTCGGTCGCCGCGGCGAGTTCGTCGAGCTGATCCAACAGCCGCTCGACGGTGCCGTAGCGTGCAATCAATGCGGTGGCGGTCTTCTCGCCGATTCCCCGGATTCCGGGAATGTTGTCGATCGGGTCGCCCATCAAGCCCATGACTTCGACCACCTGGCCCGGCTCGACGCCGAGACGCTGCCGGATGGCGGCACTATCGTAGCGCCGGTCGCGCATGGTATCCCACAGTTGCACGTGACCATCGACCAGCTGCATCATATCCTTGTCGCTGGTGACTATGACGACAGCGATTTCCGACGGGGCGAACCGTTCAACGATGCTGGCGATGACATCATCGGCTTCCACCCCCCCAATCGACAACGAAGGAATGCCCAGGGCGCTGACGACTTCGTGGATCAATGGTATTTGTGCCGCCAGATCATCGGGCATGGCGTGGCGGTTGGCCTTGTAGTGCGCGAACAAATCGTCCCGAAAGGTTGGTCCCGGCGCATCGAATACGGCGGCAAGATACTGCGGCGCGGCTTCGCGGAGCAGTTTGAGCAGCATGGTCGTGAAGCCGTAGACGGCGTTGGTCGGAAGGCCGCTGGCATTGCTCAGCGGCGGCAGCGCGAAGAACGCCCGATAGACGTACGAGCTGGCGTCGATCAGGTACAACACTGGGCGGGGTTGGGACATCGGCGCACGCTGGCGACGGTAACAAATGGTGCCATGCAAGTCCAATTCAGTTGAGTCGTAACGATTGTGCGCTGGGCCGGGCTATGTTGACAAAGAGAACTGCGGTGGCTAAGAAATCCCGCCGTTTAGGCGTGGCCTTTGAATCTTTGATGTAAAGCGTCGTCCCAAGTCGCGATGATCGAAGTCCGCAACCTGACCAAATGCTACGGTGAGATCGTGGCCGTACGAGACATCAGCTTCACGGCTGCAACCGGCCAGATTCTGGGTTTTCTCGGACCCAACGGGGCAGGGAAGACGACCACGATGCGCATCATCACCGGCTTCATGCCCGCCACAGCCGGAACCGTCAAAGTGGCAGGTTACGACATATTCGACGACTCCTACGAGGTCCGCAAGCGGATCGGCTACCTGCCGGAAAATCCGCCCCTGTATGGCGACATGACGGTCACCGGGTACCTGCGCTTCGTCGGACGCATCCGCGGCATTCCGCGGGCGGAGCTGGACGACAGCGTCGACCGGGTGCTGCGAAAATGTGGCTTGGCCGAGGTGAACCAGCGAGTCATCGGCCACCTCTCGAAAGGATTTCGCCAGCGCGTCGGCCTGGCGCAAGCTCTGGTCCACAACCCCAGTGTGCTGGTGCTCGACGAACCCACGATCGGCCTCGACCCGCGCCAGATCATCGAAATCCGTACGCTCATTCGGGAGCTCTCCGCGGAGCGCACGGTCATCTTGTCTACGCACATACTCCCGGAAGTGTCGCAACTCTGCCAGAAGGTCGTCATCATCAATGCCGGCCGCATCGCGGTCGAGGACACCCTCGCCAATCTTACTCAGCAGATGAGCCTGGAGCAGGTTTTCTTGCGCTATGTCAGCACGGAACCGGCGGCCGAACGGGCGGAGGCGCAGGAGGCGACGGCGTGAAGAACGCATTCACTATCGCCAGCAAAGAACTGCGTGGTTATTTCGTTTCACCCATTGCCTATGTGGTGCTGACCGGTTTTCTCCTGCTCGGCGGGTGGTTCTTTTTCAACCTGCTGGCCCGGTTCAATGTCTTCTTGAACATCTATTCGGCCATGCGCAACCCCGAGTTGCAGAGCCGGCTCAATCTCAACGACTTCGTCATCGCCCCGCTGCTGCACAACCTGTCGGTGGTGCTGGTCATCCTGGTCCCGGTAATCACCATGCGCACCTTTGCCGAGGAGAAACGCGCCGGGACCTACGAGCTCCTGATGACCTCGCCGCTGTCGATCACCGAGATAGTGGCGGGCAAGTTCCTTGGCGCCTTCGCTTTTCTGCTGGTGATGATCGGCCTGACCGGTGTCTATCCGCTGATCTTGCTGCTGTACGGTGATCCGGAGCTCGGCATCATTGCAGCCGGCTACCTCGGCTTGTTGCTCCTGGCCACCGCGTTTCTTACCATCGGCCTGCTCACCTCGTCGTTTACTGAGAACCAGATCATTGCCGCCGTCAGTTGTCTGGTGACGCTGCTGCTCCTGTACGTGATCTCATGGCCGGCGGAAACCGCGGGTCCGGTGATTGCGGCCGTGCTCAAGTACGTTTCTTTGACTGAGCATTTCGGTGAAATGGTCAAGGGAGTAATTGACACCAAGGACCTGGTGTACTTCGGCAGCGTCATCGTGCTGGCGCTGTTTTTGACGCAACGTTCCGTGGAATCGGTACGCTGGAGATAGGCCGTGAGGCGGAACAATTCCCTATTGGGCCTCATCGGCCTGGTGCTGCTTCTGTTCGCCGCTGTGGCCGGCGTGCTCACGGGCGCCCGCTCTGGCGTCGACATCCTGTACATCTTCGTCAACGGCCTGTTCGGACTGTTTGCAGTGATTGCCTACCTCAGCGCCGGACTGGAGAACCTGCGCACCGTCGTTAGCGAGCGGTCGACGAAGTACGGCATGAACGCTCTGGCCGTCTCCGTGGTCTTCGTGGCCATCCTGGGCTTGCTCAACTACCTCTCCACGCGACACCACCGCCGCTTCGACCTGACCGAGCAAGGCGTGTTCAGCCTGTCACCGGCTTCGGTGAACATCGTCAAGAGTCTGCAAGAAGACCTGCAGGTCCAGGCGTTTGTCGAAGGCGGGATCAACCCGGAGCTGCGCGACCTTTTGCAGAATTACCAGTACGCTTCACCGAAGGTGAAGTTCCAGCTCATCGATCCCGACAAGCAGCCCGAGCTTGCCGAAAAACATCACATCACGGCATACAATACCGTGCGCGTGGAGTACGGCCCGGAGTCCACCACGGTTTCCAAACCGAGCGAGGAGGCGATCACCAACGCCATCGTCAAGGTGACGCGGCCAAACCGCAAGACGGTGTGCTTGGTCGAGGGCCATGGCGAACCTGAGCTTGACGACGTCCAGAACGCACACGCGCTGTCGAGCTTCAAGGAGGCCCTGGCGAACGAAAACTACGAGGTCAAGCCAGTGCTGCTCGCCACCATGTCGGCACTGCCGGAGGACTGCTCGGTCGTGGTCGTGGCTGGACCGCAAAAGGCCTACCTGCCCAACGAGCTCAGCGCTCTGGGTGCCTACCTCGATGGCGGTGGCCGCACCTTGATGATGCTGCCGCCGCGCAACTCTTTCGAGTTCCAGCCGCTGCTGGCCAAGTGGGGCCTCAAGCTCGGCAACAATGTTGTCGTGGATCAGGTGGTGCGCCTGTTCGAAGGACCAGCACTCGGTCTGGCGCCGCTGGTGAACACCTACACGCCGCATGAGATCACCCGCGATCTCAAGCAACAGCGCACGCTCTTTCCCATGGCGCGCTCCGTACACGCTGATGCCGCTGGGAAGACCGGCTTGCAAGTCACCGAGCTGGTCAAGACCAGCCCCCAGAGCTGGGGCGAGACCGATCTGGACGCTCTCTTCCAGCGCAGCGAGGCCCGCTTCGATCCGACCACCGATACCAAGGGGCCGGTTCCGGTCGCAGCGGCGGTCGATGCGGATCTCAAGCAGACAGGAGCCGGCAAGGAGGGCGAGACCCGGCTGGTGGTGTTCGGCAGCGTCGAGTTCGCCAGCAACCGCGAATTCGACGGCACCTACTACAACCGCGATCTGCTGCTGAACTCCATGGACTGGCTGGCGGGACAAACCAACCTGCTCTCCATCCGCCCGCGCGCGGTGCGGGCCTCGCGGGTGCAGTTTACCGCTCAGGAGCTTACCGTGGTCTTCTACCTCTCTGTGCTGGTGATTCCTGAAGCCTTGCTGCTGGCCGGCATCGCAGTGTGGTGGCGGCGCGAGTAGCGGCCGACAACTCTCCGTACCGACCATGCGCTTGCGCACTACACTTCTAATGGTCCTGGTGCTCCTCGGCCTCGGCGCCTATGTCTATTGGGTCGAGTTGCCGAAGTCCCGGGAAGAGGCCAAGAAGAAGACCATCCTCGAGCTCAAGACCGACGACGTCACCCAGGTCTCGCTGGTGTATGCCGACCGCGAAATCGTCGTCAAGAGGGCTGACGGTAAGTGGCGTATGATCAAACCGGTCGACGCCCCCGCAGATGATACGGCGGTCAATAACCTGATAAGTGCCCTGGCTGAAGCGGAACTGAAGAAGACCTTTGATGACGCCTCTGACCTGGCGCAGTACGGACTCGATCAGCCGTTCGTGAAGATCACAGCCACGACCGGAGACCGGGACCTTCCAACCATCCTGGTCGGGAGAAGCGCGCCGGTGGGCTATTCAGCCTACGTCAAGAAGGCTGACGAGGCGAAGGTTCTCGTTACCACCGCGGCGTTCCGTTCCGGCATGGACAAGCAGCCGAAGGACCTGCGCGACAAGACGATCGTGACTTTTGCCGACAGCGACGTTCAGCAACTCGAGCTCCGCGGCAGTGGCAAAGATATCGCCCTCGTGCAGCAAGCCGATAGCTGGACCATCGAGCGCCCGGCGGCCCACGCCGCCGACGCCGCCACCATGCGCAGCTATTTGTCCAGCCTGCGGTCTTTGCGCGCGGCGGATTTCGCCAGCGACCGGCCGGCTGATCTCAGCGCCTATGGGCTCGATTCGCCGCGCCTGAAGATCAGCCTGTATCTCGGCAAGGAAAAGGCCGAGAAACATCTGCTCATCGGCAAGGAAAACGAGAACAAGCAGGTGTACCTGCAAGACAGCGGCCAGCCTACCGTTTACCTGGTGAGCGACTGGGCCGTGCGCGACCTTGATAAGAACATCAAGGATTTCCGGAATAAGACCGTTCTTGCTTTCGAACCCGACAAGATCAACAGCGTGGAGTTTACACGCAAGGACGGCGCCCATTTTAAGCTGGTCCGAGGGGACGCTAGGCAGTGGCGTGTCGAAGGAGCGGGTGAGATAAAGCCGGCGCAGACCGCCATCACCCAGTATTTGAACGACCTGCGCTCACTTGTCGGCTATGACATTGCTGCCGATGAACCGCGTGATCTGGCGGCGTGGGGACTGGCTCAGCCGCTGCTGAGGCTGACTCTCACCGGCGAGGCAAACAAGCCCGTGGGGACGGTGCTCCTGGGAGCCCCCGATCCGTCCAGGAAGGAGTACAGTGCCATGGCCGAGGGTGGACACACGGTATTTCTCATCCGTGACTACCTGTTCAGCCGTCTCGACAAGCAGGCTGCCGATTTCGTCGACAAGCCGACTCCGACTGCTGGTGCCGAACAGCCAATCCCGGAGCTCGGTGACGAATTCGGGGAAGAAGAGCCGTTTGCCGAGGAGTGAAGGGTAAGGGGTAGGCGGCCCTGTGGCCCTTACCCCTTTGCCGCTTACCCGTTCCTTCGTTCAGCCTTCAGTCCATCCAGCGCCTGCAGAAACGCCGCGATCTCCTCATCCGTGCCCACGGTTATGCGCAGAGCATTGTGGAGTGCCGGGGTGGGGAAGTAACGGATCAGGACGCCTTTGCTCTTCAGGACGAGATAGGTGCTTTCCATATCTTCGCCGCGGCGGCGGGCGAGGACAAAATTCGACTGGCTCGCAAGCACAGAGAAACCTCTGGCGCGCAGCTCCCGGATCAAGTGGGACCGAGTCTGGCAGATGCGTTCGACATTGGTGCGCATCCACGCGTAGTCTTCAAGCGCGGCCGTGGCCGCCACTATGCTGAGCCGGCTGACGTTGTATGAATCCTTCACTTTCAGCAGAGCGCCGATGATCGCGGGCGCAGCGAATGCCAGCCCGATGCGCATACCGGCAAGCGAGAACGACTTGGAGAACGTGCGTAAGACGACCACGTTGTCCAACTCGTTCACCAGGGGCAAAGCGGTTTCGTCTGCAAAGTCGACGTAGGCTTCGTCCACCACCAGGATCCCGGCCACTCTACGCGCCAGCTCCCGGATGGTAGAGACCGCCACCGGTGTGCCCGACGGCGAGTTGGGATGGCATACGAATGTGAGTCGGCCGCCGGCTTCGGCCAGTCCGGCGGGAAGTGTGAAGTCGTCAGGATAGGGAATGTGGACCGCCTCGCCGTCCTGCAGTGTTACCAGGGTGTCGTACAGGCTGTAGGTGGGGTAGGGAAACACGACGCGATCGCCCGTGCCGACGCAGGCGCGTACCACCAGGTTGAGCAACTCATCGGAACCGTTGCCGACCAGAATGTTGTCGCGCTGCAGGCCGTACACCGCCGCCGCCCGCTCGCGTAGCAGGTTGGCGAGCGGGTCGGGATAAAGGCGCAGATCATCGCGGATGGCCGCGTGTA
>Ga0214473_10001965_pt1 | contig 25984 bp, 19 predicted proteins | sample RVTome_7_FD_203509 | JGI IMG/M metagenome (GOLD analysis project Ga0214473, IMG submission 203509) | Soil microbial communities from uranium-contaminated site in the Upper Colorado River Basin, Wyoming, United States - RVT98D197 | ecosystem: Environmental > Terrestrial > Soil > Contaminated >...
GAGGTCGGTTGATTCTTCCATTCTAATACGTGGTAAAGTCAGCCAGCTGTCGCCGGCTTTGGCACTCTTGCCGACAGTGGTAGTGGCCGACAGATAGCCGGCGGCTTTGACCGCCACGACCACCGCGTCATTGTATTGTCCTGACGGATAACAAAAATCGGTGACGGGCCGCCCGAGCTGTCCTTTGAGAACCTGTTTCGACTTAACTAATTCTTCGTTGAGACGCTCGGCGCTCAAAGCGGTTTCCGTCAAATCAACATGGTCGAGTGTGTGGCTGCCAAAGGTCATACCGTACGCCGCCATTTCTTGAATTTGCGGCCAGCCCATAAAACCGTCCTGCCCGACACGGTCGGTAATAATGTAGAATACTCCCTGCGCGCCGTACTTTTTCAGAATGGGATATGCTTGCGTGAATGCGTCTGAATAGCCGTCATCGAAGGTGATAATAACCGGCTTGGTCGGCAGGGAACCGGAACGTAGGGCCTGCGGCGTGACAGTTTGATAACCGCCAGCGAGTAGTTGCCGCAACTGATTCTCAAAAGCCGCGGGAGTTACCGTTAGCCCCCGCCCGATGGTGTCGTCATCGGTCGGCATCTCGCGAATGTAGTGGTACATTAAAATAAGCACCGATTGCGAACCGTGATACAACCCGTCGTCCGGCACCTCGGCGATATCGGTTATGACGCCGTCTTGCGGCACATCGGCTTGAAGATTAAGCGCCGACGCGCGGCTACGCGCCAGTGAGCCAGCTTGGTCCGCCCGCGCCGTAAGTCCACAGCCGCCCAGTCCCACAACAAGACCCGCCAATACTAGTATTTTGACAATACTCAAAACTATACACCCCTCCTTGGGTTCATTTTCTCTAACTAGAGAGCCATCACCTTATACTATACCTCATTTCTTCGAGTTCGATAAATATTGGAATTTTTCTGTGTCATTCCGTACAGCGATACGGAATCCAGACCCATAAACTGGACCCCGCATCTGCTGTGCGGGGTGACAAATTAGGATTTGAAATTCAAAGATTTCATCTTCCTTAGCTCATTTATCTTGTCTCTAAGGACTGCCGCTTCCTCGAATCTTAGGGCGGCGGCGGCTTCTTTCATCAAACGTTCCTTGGCGGCAATGAGCGCCGGCAAATCCTCGTGGCTCATAGTTTGCTCAATGGCATCGAGGGTTATTTCCGGTTCTTTGATGCCGGTTAGAATAGAGCTGATATTTTTCTTGATGGTTTGCGGGGTTATGCCGTGGCGGCGGTTGAAATCTATTTGGGTTTGGCGGCGACGCGCCGTCTCGCTTATGGCGCGGTCCATAGAACCCGTCACATTATCGGCATACAATATTACTCGTCCATTGACGTTGCGCGCCGCCCGCCCGATGGTTTGCACCAGCGAAGTTTCCGAGCGCAAAAAACCTTCTTTGTCGGCATCGAGTATCGCGACGAGCGATACTTCCGGCAAGTCGAGCCCTTCGCGAAGTAAGTTTACCCCCACTACCACCTCGACAACGCCGCGCCGCAGGTCGCGCAGAATTCTTAATCGCTCCAGCGTATCAACCGATGAGTGCAAATATTGGACTTTGAAATGCTCTTCTTTGAGATAGCCGGCGAGGTCCTCCGCCATTTTTTTGGTGAGCGTTGTTACCAACGCCCGCTCGCCCGTTCCCACCGTTTTTTTTATCTCGCCCATAAGGTCGTCTATTTGGTTGTCGCTCGGGCGCACTGCCACTTGCGGGTCCACAAGGCCGGTCGGGCGGATGAGCAGCTCAACCGTTCGCGCCGAATTTTCCCGCTCAAAATCGCCGGGCGTAGCGGAGGTAAAAATAATTTGATTCACTTTACCCAAAAACTCATCGAATTTTAACGGCCGGTTATCCTTGGCACTCGGCAAACGGAAGCCGTAATCGACCAGTGTCTGTTTGCGCGACCTGTCTCCCGCGTACATGCCGCGGATTTGCGGCACCGTGACGTGCGATTCATCAATGATTACGAGGAAATTCTTAGGAAAATAATCTATCAGTGTGTATGGCGGCTCGCCGGATTTACGCCCGTCAAAATAAATTGAATAATTTTCAATACCGTTGCAGTAGCCGACCTCGCGTATCATCTCCAGGTCGTATTTTACCCGCCGCTCGAGCCGGTCGGCTTCCAAAATTTTACCCTCGCGCTCAAAGTCCTTGACCCGCGTCGCCATATCTTTTCCAATTTGCGCGGTCGCTGATTCTATGACGGATGGGGGGGCGATGTAGTGTTTGGCGGGGAAGATAGTGACGAACTTTTCCACGCTCAATATTTTGCGCGTTATAGCATCCACCAATTCTATTTTTTCAATGCTCCGCTCTCCCCAAAAAATTCGGTAGAGTAGGGAAGTGGCGCCGGTTGATAAAACCTCTAATACATTGCCGCGCGCCCGAAAATTGCCGCGAGTGAGGTCGCTCGAAGTGCGGGTAAATTGCATTCCAACCAATTGTCGCATAACATCTTCGCGCGTCTTGCCGGAGTCCCCCGCCGTCAATTCCAAAATTGTCGCGCTGTACTCGCTCGGTGAACCCAGACCGTAAATCGCGCTCACTGACGCGACGATGATAACGTCACGGCGGCTAAGAAGCGCCTGCGTTGCCGCGTGGCGCAAACGGTCAATCTCGTCGTTTATGGTCGCCTCTTTTTCTATGTAAGTGTCGGACGTTGGCAGGTACGCTTCCGGCTGATAGTAGTCGTAATAACTGACAAAATACTCAACAGCATTCTCCGGCAACAGTTCGCGCAGCTCGGCCACCAGCTGGGCCGCCAAGGTTTTGTTGGGGGCGATGACAAGAGTCGGTCGTTGGGTTTTCTCCGCCACAGCCGCCATAACAAAAGTTTTTCCCGAGCCGGTGACGCCCAAAAGCGTCTGGAATTTATGGCCGCTTCGAAGACCAGCGGCGAGTTCTTGAATCGCCCGCGCCTGGTCCCCCCTCGGCTGATAATTTTTACTAATTTGAAACTTCATTAGTATTCAATTATTGTACACCCCAGCATACCCGAATCCCTGCGCTATACCAAGTACCACCCGCGCAATACTTCAATACTGCGCAGTATTGAAGTATTTACAAATCGGAGGCCAAAACAAAAGGCCATGCTGGAATTAAACATGGCCCAGGGTGAACGTGGTTCATTCGGCTCATCGACAGACACGAATGCGAGCCATTTCGAGCGACTTGCGTCGGAACTCGCGAAGTGCCTCGATGTGCGGCGCTGCCGCAAGCTGCACTGCCCGGATGCTTGCCGCAGTTTCCTCTCGCGGCAATGTTGTCCTGTCGGTCCTCGATCTACTGACGTTTACCTCGACGTGACGCACGGGTTTCTGTTCGTCTGGCACAATAACTCACCTACCTCCCCTGGTGTTATCAACGAGTTCGAGCCAGATTCCGGTTTGTCCCCCTTGAGCGTAAGGTATCGCAAATGCAACTAGAAAACAAGTTAAGATAATGATATGGAGGGCCGTGTGGGATTCGAACCCACGACCAATTGCTTAAGAGGCAACTGCTCTACCGCTGAGCTAACGGCCCGCAAATACAGATAATAATACCGTGCATTACCTGTTGCGTCAATACATACGATGTCTTCGTTCTTTACGCTCCCCAGATGTGGAGCCATTGCATAAGATAACCGCCAAAAGTGTTGACGTAGCTGGTACGGGCATTGGTAATGGCGACAACAGCCACCACGGCCGCCAGCGCTATCATCAAAAGGGCGATATTTCTTATTTCCCGCCCCACGCCTTTTTGGTCGGCAATAATTGCCTCATCGCTTTGCAGGTTTATGCCAAGACCGCCGTGGGGTTGTGTCTCCGGCTGGTCGGCTTTCTCGATGGCCCCTTCGGCGGCGCTGACAAAAGTATTGATTTGCGACCGCTGCTTTTTCTTGCGTTTATGTCTTCTTCCCATATTTACTCCTTGAGTAATGGCTATTTTCTTGGTAAGATTTAACGGACTGGAGGTCTGGAAGGGATTTGCACCCTTGTGAGCGGTTTTGCAGACCGCTGCCTAACTCCTCGGCCACCAGACCAGCTAGCTATATTATAGGTAATACACCAGTTAATTGCAATCGGCGGGTGTAGCTCAATGGTAGAGCGCGAGTTTTCCAAACTTGATACGAGGGTTCGATTCCCTTCACCCGCTCCAAGCCCCGTCTGCGGGGCGCAGTCCCGTGGCGACACTTCTTGAATAACAGAACAGAGTTCGTTTTCAAGAAAGGAGTTTTACGGGACATAGTTGCTTTGCGATAGGACAAGGCATTACGCAATAGCACATTGATTTAATGGCTATAAAATTGTATTATAATCAGGTTATGGTGCTTGGCGCATTCGTCTAGTGGTCAGGACACCAGGTTTTCATCCTGGCAACAGGGGTTCGATTCCCCTATGCGCTGCCACGCCCCCTTAGCTCAGCGGATTAGCCCTGTACCGAGCCCTCGTAGCTCAATTGGATAGAGCGCTTGTCTTCGGAACAAGAGGTTACAGGTTCGAGTCCTGTCGAGGGTACCAGAGGTCTGGTACAGGGTCGGACGTGGAGGTCGGGGGTTCGAATCCCTCAGGGGGCGCCACACTTCGCCCACGACCCACGAGGTTGGGGCTTCGCGTGGCACGCCAATAATCTTAGACCGATTTTGAAATTATAGCATTTGTATATTATTTGGAATTTGACATTTGTAATTTGGAAATTCCGTGTAATCACGGCTTATGGTGATCGTAGCTCAATTGGCAGAGCTCCTGTTTGTGGTACAGGCGGTTGGCGGTTCGAGCCCGCTCGATCACCCCATTTTAGAAAATTGACATCCGTTATTTGAAATAGTATACATTGAGCGTAGCGAAATGCCCCCGTAGTTCAACGGATAAAACGTGGGCCTCCGAAGCCCGAGCTGCAGGTTCGATTCCTGCCGGGGGCACCAAGCCCCGCTTGGCGGGGCGCAGTCCCGTGATATCGCTTCTGTTTAGAATAGAACGAAGTTCATTTAAACAGAAAGATATTTTACGGGACATGAAAGTGTCATATCGTGGCACGCCAAATTTTGAGATATAAGATATTACCCGTTCGACCCAGCTCAGGGTAATGGTGAGCGGAGTCGAATCCATTAATTATAAGATATTTTTAGCCCCTGTAGCTCAACTGGATACCTGCCCGATCTGCCCTCGTAGCTCAATGGATAGAGCGAAGGGTTTCTAACCCTTAGGTTGTAGGTTCGAATCCTGCCGAGGGTACCATATTTAGCAGGCGGGGAGCAGGACGGTTCTAACGTCAAGGTTGGGGGTTCCCAGCCCGACGAGTCATTCTGGCGGGGAGTCCCTCCAGGGGTACCACACTTCGCCCACGACCTAGAAGGTCGGGGCTTCGCGCGGCAAGCCAGTTAAAATAGCAATAAACTCCTAATACATTGCCGAACTAGAAGGGGTATTGTCAAGATTCTTAATCTTACCCCGAGCAATACAAGAGTGAGAACTCTAACTATAAGGGCTTTTGGCCGAGGGATTTTTGGGTGAGGGCCTGGAGAGCCAACAAATACGCGGCAAATAGCAGGATGCCGAGAATTACCGCCAGCCACCACCAAAGCCCGATGGCGATAAAAAGCCACGTCGCTCCGCAAACCACCGCCACGCCTTCAATAACGCCTTCGATTTTATCCTTCACTGTGCCGCGAATATGGCTGGAAATCCCCAGCGCAATGCCCAGCAAGACCGCTAATAGTAACCACATAGTAAATCCTTTCTTTGATTGGATACTAATACTAAGATACTCAATTTTTGTTATCCCTGCAAACCCTCGCAGTAAATTTCAAAATCCAAATTTCAAATTTCAAATCAAATCCAAAAGTTAAAAGCTGCAAAGTTATTGTTCGAATCCCAGCGGGATGAGAACTACTACTTCTTTAGTTCTCGCCCCAATGGGGGTCGGGATCCCGACTTCATTATTTTTTTAATGAAGCGTCGGGATAATCAAATCCAAAAGTTAAAAGCTGCAAAGTTATTGTTCGAATCCCAGCGGGATGAGAACTACTACTTCTTTAGTTCTCGCCCCAATGGGGCTCGAACGATAAAAAATGACATATATGGTAAATTTATTGAGTTTTTGGTTTCAGGATAACAATGAGGCGTTTGGCGTTGGAACCGATGGGCCAGCAAGTCATAAGTGTCAGCTGTTCGGTTTTAGTCGGCGCCAAAACACTAACATCGTCACTGGCGACAACTTTTTTAGCCGATACGACATAGCGATAATCATTTTCACGATAGGTCACTATCGCTTCATCACCCTTTTTTAGCTCGTTAAGCGAGGCAAAAACCTGGGCATAATTCCCCGTGCCAATAAGGGTGCTGGAATGGCCGAAGATAAAGATGTTGCCGCCCTCGCCCGGCTTGGCGGTGCCTTTATATTGCGCTACGCCGCGAGTGAGCGCCTTAAGATAAGCCGGTTTGTTATTACCCTCAACATCGGGGATAACCGGTACCAACACGCCGAGTTTATTGATTATCAAACCGAATTGCTTGATAAGCGCGCTGGTATCTTCGAGTGCCGGAACATCCGAACTCGCCGCTTGTGTGCGGCCGGTTTCAAGAAAAAATCCGCGCGCGCCCAACAAGCGCCAGCCGTTCCAGAAGGCGGCGACTATAATAACGAGGGCGAGTACCAGCCAAAGAGTTAACTTCTGTTTTCGGCGCCCAAGACGGTGTAATTTAGTAACAATGCGAGCGAACAAATCATTCCTCCCACTGCCAGTATAATTTTTATGAGTCCTTGCGGCAACATCGAACCAGTTTCCGGCAACTGCACGCCCCTAATGGTTAGCGAATAGGTGCGCGACGAGAGCTGCTGCGGCTGTCCCGAATCAGTTAAACTGACCGTTACGGAATACGAACCGCTAGTCGTTGGCGTGCCGGACAGAACTCCGGCGGTCGATAATGTTAAGCCCGTCGGCAACCCACTGGCGCTAAAAGTAAAGGGCGCGGTACCCGACACGGCGGCAAATGTTACGCTATATGGAGTACCCACAGTGCCATCGGTTAAAGTTTCCGGCGTCATCGAGAGAGTACTCATCGCGGTCGTGCGCCATATTTCCGCACCGGTGGTAACATTGCTGAAAGCAATATAAACTCGGCCATTAAAAGTAATAGCATAAACCGCGTAATTATTAACGTCGCCAAAACCATCCGAGCCCTCCTGTGTCCAAGTCGTGCCGTTGGTTGATACGTACATCCGAGAGCCATCGGTATCGTTTCTGGTGCCAAGATATATGGTTCCATTAATTACCGCCACGTCGTCACCCGTCCAAGTAGTTTGGGCATCGCCAAAGCCGTCGGTATTAACTTGTGTCCAGGTTGTACCGTCGTTGCTGCGCCAGACCTCTGTTCCGGTCATGCCGTTGTATGTGCCGGCATAAAGATAATCTCCGAGGTAGAAGAAACTTGAAACATAGTCATTGTTGACATCGCCGAAACCGTCGGTATTAACTTGTATCCAGGTTGTACCGTCGTTGCTGCGCCAGACCTCTGTTCCGGTCGTGCTATTTAATGTTCCAGCGTAGATGTTGCCGCCAAAAACACCGAATTTCCAAATGTTTCTATTGGCAGCACTGCCAAAACCGTCGGTGTTAACCTGCGTCCAGCTGGTATCGCTATCTAATCGAAATAAAGCCGTGCCGTTAGTCGGGTCATCCACTCCCAAATATAGCTTTTCGTTAAAAACCTCCATTCCATAAACGCCGATATTATCGGTATCACCAAAACCGTCGGTACCAATTTGGGCATAGTCGGTGCCGTTTGTTGTTTTCCACAGCTCGAAACCCGAAGCGTTTATCGTGCCAATATACAGAGCACTGTTATATACCTGAACAATACTCTCGATATTATTGGTATCGCCAAAGCCATCAGTGTTAACTTGGCTCCACGTAGTACCGTCCGAGGAACGCAAAACTCTAGCCCCGGTAAAAACCGGACCGGGCACTACGCCGTCGACTGTCGCATAAATCTGGCCGTTAAAAACCTTCATACGGGTAACCACCTGATTGGTTGAATCACCGAAGCCGTCGGTGTTGGCTTGTTCCCAAGTGAGAGCGTGGCTTTTACTGGGCAAAACTAGTCCGACTATTAAAAAGAGCGCCACAAGAAAAACCCGCGACCAACGGCGCTTATTGAATCCGCGCAAAATCAACATTTCCCCTCCCATTTTGAGAGACACGCGACTATTTGCTTACATTATAACACAATTCCCGTCTTGCACTCGAAATATCGCCAGCCTCGCCTAGCGAGTCTAGGGGGACTAAATCATCACGCTAAAGTTTTCCGTCATTCCCGCGGAAGCGGGAATCCAGAGCTTTCTGGACCCCGCATCACCGTGCGGGGTGACAAAAGGAGTAACCCCAGAGACTTCTCTGAATAGAATAGTTCTCGGATTACCTCGAACAATAAACTTAGATTCCATAATATTGTTTTTATGTTATTTATTCCACGGCCTGTCAGGGTGCTTTAGGATAACGCAATCGTATTGGTCTAAAACCTCCCCTGTTTCGGCACTTAGCAGTGGATTGCTTGATGTGCCGCCCGACGGCTGGTTGCCGCACAAATCCAAGCTATTCTTGTTAATCCACCCCAATATTTTCGCTTTTTCCGTACTCGATAGCAGCTCACCGGGCGCCAGTAAAATTTTCCCGGGGAAAACCAGAGTCGCGCTTGACGATGACTCCAAAAATAGGCCCGTAAAAGCCGGCAGATAGCGCCCGGGCACTATGGGCGTATAGGCCGGCGCGCTCAAATCACCCACCTCCGGTACTGCGCCGGAGATGCTTAATACCTGCGTTATGATGCCGGCATCTATGGCGCCCTGCAACGACAAATCCTCCGCGCCGGAACGTTTGACAATTATCTGGTCACCGCTCCAGCGAATGCGCTCCCTATAAGGATTGCCAATCTGGTTCCAGCCCGTCACGAGCGGCACTTCGACTTTCTGGCTTATATCCAATGTGTTAGCTTTGGGCAATGCTACCGCGCCGCCGTCGGGGTGGTAAAGCCAGAATCCATACCCAGGTTTAATCTCACTCGCGTAGTTGGCACTGGTCAAATCATGCCAGCTATTTGAGACCGGTTCGAGCCGCCACGCTTTGGGGCTCACAAACTGCCCCCAAAAAGTTGCCAGCTGGTCGTCCTGCCAAACATAGGGCAAACTCACCAAACTATATCCTTTGCCGAGCGTCAGAATATTACCCGACTTACTTTGCGGTGTCACGAGCGCCGCTTCTTCTTTCCAATTGAGGGGTGTTTCGCCAACTTGAATGTCGCATCTGACTAACCACAAAAATCCGCAGCGGCGGCTGGTTTCTTGGGCACTGTATGCTTGAACTTTTATGGATGCTTGTTCACCGACCGCGCCGGCAACTTGAGCTTTTAAGTTTATGCTTTGGCTAGCGCTGGAGGCAAGTTGACCTATACGCCAAGTCACCCCACTGCCCGTTTCATATATCGCGCCAAATTTAGCCAAATCGTCACTCACTAAAGTTTGCAGCCCTTGAACGGATTGCCGGTTTGGGTCAATGGTGAGCCCGGCGAGCGCGATTTTCACCACCAAATTAAGCTTGCGCGGAAAATTATTAGTTGCTTTGATTGTGAGCGGAGCTTCCATACCCTGCTCTACCGTTTTAGGCGCACCGATAGCCAGTGTCACGACTTCGTTCGTTTGGGCGGAATCGGTTTTTGAGTCAGACCACTCGCCCCAGACAACAAACAGGAGCACCGCCAGCACGGTCGAGGCCGTTAAGGCCACCGCCGCAATCACCAAAACTCGCGTCCGATGGCGCTTTTTCATTGAACCCATTGTAAAAGTCTCTTAGGTACGAAACAGGAAATATGATGAGCGAGGGACAAGAATTCTTAAGGAGGCGTAGCCCAAGCTACGTTGACGCAAGATTCTTATCTCGCAGTCATTAGATTTTCTGTTGCAGCTGCCAATATACTTTTGCGGTGAGTTCATCATCTGGTCGGAGATTTGATTCATTCTGCCCAGCTAATGACGCCCGTTAGATACGATACTTAGCTCGGCTTGAGTTAGATTTTATAAGCAGAAAGCCCAGAATTGCTACCCCGCCGACCACCAAAGCAACATCGGCAGGTCCGGTTTCCGGTTCGGCCGCCGCCGGCGCCGCCTCGGCCGCGACCGGCTCGCCGGTAACCGTTGTATCCGTCACCGCCAAACCATCCCCGGTCGGCAAACCGCTCAAATCCTCCAGACCGGTCTGCGCGTAAGCGCTACCGGTTCCCATGAGCCAAAAAGCAAGAACAAGCCACAAATGCTTCATATCCTCCTTCGAATATCCTTGGCATTATTATACCACACCGCAAGGAACTTTTTGTCGCACTTAGATTAGAAATGAAACTTGCTCGTGGCCTACAAACCCCATGATACATTGTCCAAACTCAAAAATCTGAACCTGCAAATTGCACACTTCGGAAGTGTGCAAGGCGGTTAGCTTAAAAATACTGGTACAACAATCCGACAATCAAAACTACCGCCAGAACCAGCATCACCATAACCATAATGTTTATCTTCGCCTGCCGCGCCATAACCCTCCTCTAGTTCAAAGATACTACTTAATGCTAGTTTACCACACTATGACCACTTAATTAACTCTTTCCGCCTGAACGATTAGACGCCGCCAGTTGGTGCCGACCGGCCAGCAGGTCATAAGAGTTAGGGTTTCTTTTTTGTCAGTTGTTACGAATTGGCTGACGTCTTCGCGAGAAACTTTTGCCTTATTGTAAACTCGATATTTATACGAAAAACCTTTATACTCGATGCCAATCTCATCACCCGCCTCCATTTTATCCAGTAGGGCAAAAACGGATTTGTAATTGCCCGGCGTCCACCAATAGTCGGACGAGTGGCCGGTGATAAAAATATTGCCCGGTGTCCCGGGTGAAGCGGTACCCGCGATCTGGACCACCCCGTCCCGCAGTCCGGTTTGCACGCCACCGCTTGTCACATTCCAAATAATCGGCGCGCTCACGCCAATTTTGGGCAACGCGATATTGCTGATTCTTGGTTCGGCTAGCGTAGGCGTAGGCGGGATAGTGTCCGGACTCGGCGGCGCGGCGGCGGCGGATGATTCGTCTGGTCTTGCCAGCAAAGTTGGATTCATCAGATATTTAGTGCGCAAAACGTAGGCGGGGAAACTCACCACCAAACTCGTGAGAGCGACAACGGCCACGAACTCGCAGGCGCCGACAAAAAGCCGCCAGCGCCGCCGCCGCGCCGCGACAAAGCGCAAATAATTACCAAAGTTGTTGAGTTGGTTACTTTGCGACATTGGGATTGAAAAATGTAACGGCTACTTTATTGTACCCGACTGACGGATTATTAAAAATCTCAAAAGTATTGACTAAACCCTCCTCGAGGTGGTAAGTTTTTCTTTGTGTACTATGACCAACGAAGGGAGTTAGCCGATGGCCACGCCACTTACCAAGATGCATCACTGTGAGTTTGTTTTTGTTCGCTGTATGGACTTCCGACAGACCCACGATAGCGCTATGCGGGAATTTGTCGCCTCACGCTTTCCCCGCCAGCTGTGCGATTTGATTTCCCTCGCCGGCACCGTCAGGAGGCTAACAGAAGGAAAGAATGCTGAACCCATCCTCGACAGCATCGGCATCGGCTTGAAAGCCCACGGCGCCAGTACGGTTGTTCTTGTAAACCACACAAACTGCGGCTATTATGCCGCCAGCGGCATAACTTTCAAGTCGGCAGCCGATGAGGAGAAAGTTCTCACGGCCGATTTGCGTCGCGCCCGCGAGGTAGTATTTGATAAGTTTCAACCAGCTCATCCGAACCTTAGAGTCCTTATGTTTCTCGCGGTCCTAAGCGACAAAGACGACACCATCGACTTCCGCCAGATTGATACCGGCTAGCACCTCGCCCCGCTTTGCGGGGCTTTTGTTAGTTGAAAATACAATCTTGCCTGTGTCATTCCCGTGGAAACGGGAATCCAGGCCTGGATGCCGCATCTATGTGCGGCATGACAAAAGAGTGCCGAATGACAATACATACTATCGGCCTAACCATTCTCTTTGTTGCTCTGTGTCCTGTACTGCAGTGCCTCCGCCAAATGGTCGGTGGTGACACGGTCGCTGGCGGACAGGTCGGCAATGGTGCGGGCGAGTTTAAGGACTCGCGTATAGCCCCGTCCGGAAAGGTTAAGCGTATCGACGGCGCGGCGCAGGAGCTGGTCGCCGGCGCTGTCAACCGCGCAATATTTTTTAATCTCGGCGTTGGTCATTTGGCTTGAGGTGCGCGCCGCGCCGAGACGTTCGGCCTGCCTGGCTCTCGCGGCCGCCACCCTACGGCGCACCGTCTCCGAGCTCTCAAGCTTGTCATCATCGCCCACCATTTTATCGTACTTTATCCGCGGCACTTCAACGTGAAGGTCTATGCGGTCAAGTAATGGCCCTGAAACTCTTTTTTGGTATTTTTGAACCTGATACGGCGAACAGATACAATTTTTAACGGGGTCGCCCAAGTAGCCGCAGGGGCAGGGGTTTTGGCTCGCCACCAGCACAAAATCGGCGGGGAAAGTGACAGAGCCCTGCGCGCGGCTGACCGTCACCACGCGGTCCTCAAGCGGCTGGCGCAATGCTTCGAGAACCGAGCGCGGATACTCGGGGAATTCATCTAAAAACAATACGCCTTTGTGCGCCAAGCTAATCTCGCCGGGTTTCGGTACCGTGCCGCCGCCAACAAGCGCCACCGAGCTCGTGGTGTGATGCGGGCTGCGGAAGGGACGATGATGAATCAATTTTCCGCCGCGCAACGCGCCAGTGACGGAATAAAGCTGCGTTACTTCAAGCATTTCCTCCAAACTCAAAGGCGGCAGGATGCCGGAGAGCGCCCGCGCCAACATGGTTTTGCCGGAGCCGGGCGGTCCGCTCATAAGAACGTTATGATGCCCCGCCGCCGCGATTTCCAGGGCGCGCTTGGCGTTGGCTTGGTCCTTAACTTCCGCGAAATCAAAATCGGCGTTCTGCATGGCCTCGGCATCGGGAACGCGGTGCTCCAATGGTTTAATGCTTATTTCTCCCCGCGCGGCGCGGATGACTTCACGCAAATCCTTGACGGCGTATATCGGCACACCGCGGACCAGCGCCGCCTCGCCGGCGTTGCCAGATGGAACCATTATCGCTTTGACTTCCGGCCAACGCCGCGTGGCAAGAGCGATGGATAGAACGCCGCTCACCGGCCGCACGATGCCATCAAGCGCCAGCTCGCCTATAAGGAGCATCCCATCGAAAAATCCACCCGGTACTTGCCCGTCAGCCGCGAGAATCCCTATGGCCATGGGCAGGTCGTAGCTTGGCCCTTCTTTTTTTATATCGGCCGGCGCCAAGTTAATGGTGATGCGCCGGTTGGGAATGATGGCGCCGGAGTTGCGCACCGCCGAGCGTACTCGCTCCTTGGCTTCCTCGACGGCCTTGTCCGGCAAACCGACGACTGTGAGCGCCGGCAGACCGGCGCCAATATCAACTTCGACCTCCACCGGCAAAGCTTCAAGCCCGGCGAGCGCGGCGGAAATAACTTTCGATAGCTGCTTCATGGGAACAATAATAAGATTTTAAACTGCTTTTGTCATCCCGAGTCCCAGTGGGACGAAGGATCTGGGCCCAGATTGTCGCGCTCCTCTGATGTCGCTCGCCATGACACATAAGATAATATTATCACGAGAACTACTTAAACCACCCGAGTATCATAAAAAGGTCGGCGGCGGCAATTACGAGTACCGTCAAAATCGCCACAAAGTTGCTTCGCCAACTGCTAACATATTGTCCCATTATTTTTCGGTCATTGACAATACGATAAACCGCCAGAATCAAGAAAGGCACCACTAGGCCGTTTAATATCTGGCTTGATATGAGCATTTTAACAGGGTTTATACCGAGAGCGGTAATGCCGATAGCGAGAAGCACCGCTAGCAAAATTACCATATAGAATGCCGGCGCCCGGTCCTGTTTATTATCCAAACCGGCCTTGAGGCGAAAAGTGTCCGCTACCATATACGCGGTAGCTGATGCTAGTACCGGCACGGCTAGGAGCCCCGCGCCCAATATCCCGAGCGCGAACAAACCGAACGAGCCATCGCCGACTATCGGCCGCAAAACTTCTCCGGCCTGGCGCAGGTCTTCAATCGTGCCGCTTTGGCCAAATAGAACCGTCGCCGCCAGTATCACCATAAATGCCGCCATAATATTTGAGTAAATCATCCCCGTGCGGATGCCTATTTTGCTCTTTTCAATCTCCGCCACTTTGCGCCCCTCTTCCACTTCTTCGGTTGTTTCCCAAAACATAACATACGGCGTTATGGTTGTACCGAGCATGGCAACAGCCAGCGACCAATAATTAATGTCGAATTTAATCTTAGGGAGAATTGTATCGGTCAAAACCGTTCCCCAATCCGGTTTTGCCAAGAAAACGCTCGCGACATAAGCCATAAATATCGGCGTGAGCAAGAATAAATATCGGCTGATGGACTGATAGCGCCCGCGCAGTAAAACAAGGATAGTAATAAAACCGAGCAAAAAGACGAACAAAATATAGGCCGATGGCATATCGAAAATAATCGATAGGATGCTCGCCATCCCCGCGAGGTCGGCGCCAATAGTTGTGATATTGGCGAGCGCCACCAGCACAATAAACGCAAAAGCGATTTTCATGCCGTAGCGTTCCGCCAATACGCGCCCCAACCCCTTTTTGAGCACCGCGCCGACTCTGGCCGACATTTCCTCAACGACTATAAGGAAGGGGGTCGAAAGTATGAGAAGCCATAATTGGCTAAAGCCCGTTGTCGCCCCGACTTGCAGATAAGTGACCAGTCCCGAAGGGTCATTGTCGGCCGCCCCCGTCACCACACCTTCTTTTTTGCTCGCAAAAAAGTCGCGGATATTGCGACGATTCATTCTCGGTATACCGGGCAATGTGGGCCAAATCTTCATTATCTTTATTCTACTATAGAAGAGGATTGATAATAAGCCCGCGCTAATGCTTGCCAATCATTGATGGTTAGGTCTTCGGCGCGGAGGGTGGGGTCGATGTTGCTTTTAGACAAGATGCGATTCACGGCGGTAGCATTCAGTTTGAGCCCAAGTTTCAAGGCGTTGCGGATTTGCGCGCGGCGCTTGCTAAAACCCGCCTTCACCACCCGCATTACTTTTTCCGCATCTCCCGCGTCCGACGTCCGACGACTGACGACAATACGAATAATCGCCGATTCAACTTTCGGCGACGGATAGAATGAAGCGGGTAAGACGCGCGTGACCAACCGAGCGGAACCAAGCATTTCAATTAAAACCGTTAATATGCCGCGCTCGGCGCTGCCGACGGGCGCCGTCAGCCGCTCCGCCACTTCCCTTTGCACCATCAAAGTCAAACTAGATGGACGAGGGGAGACGCGAGTTAAAAAAAGGTTTATTACGGGGGAGGTAATGCTATAGGGCAGGTTGGATACGACCGCGTACTCTGGCGGTAATTTAAGCTCGGGAATCTTTAAAACCGCGTTTCCCGCCAAAACCGAGAGGGGAGAGCCGTCGAATTTTTTTCGCAAATACTCGACAAATCGCCTTTCTTGTTCGATAGCTATCACTCGCGTACCAGTATCTAATAGCGCTTTAGTCAGTACCCCCAACCCCGGCCCGACCTCGACGACGGTACTCCCCCGCCCTACCTCCGAAATTTCAATGATTTTTCCGAGAACCGTCCCGTCCACCAAAAAATTCTGCCCCTTCAAGCGATTAGATTTGATACCTATTCTTTCAAGCGTTGATAATACTTCTAGTTTGTCCATCTTTGTCTTTCGTTTCATTTTGTCATTGCGAGCGATTGAGGTCCCTCGTTTCCTCGGGATAAAATCCGCAATCTGACGTAATCGTCATCCCGACTGGAGCGAAGCGGAATGGAGGAATCCCTCGACTCGGCTGACCTCGCTCGGGATGACCGCGGACGGTCAGATTGCCACGTCGCCGATTTATCGCAATGACACCAATTCTTGAATCTTTAATCTACTGTTTCAGCTCCTCGACTTTCACGCTCGTCGTGCCGGCGCCGGCTTTGGCGATTTGCTCCCACGCGTCAACGTTTAAATCAAGGACGCGCCCCGTCCACACTTGCGGCCCGTAGCCGCCAACATTCGTCTCCACCGATTTGCCATTAGCTAGATTAGTCACACGAATCAAAGTACCTTTTTTGTACTTGCGCGAAGCGGTTACGCCGAATGTCCATGACGACTCGCCCGACTCGCTTGACAATACGATAATCTTGGTACCGTGAAGCACGATTTTATTAACCGGTTTCTTAGTAACGGTATTGGCAATAAGAGTTCGAGATACCTCCTCGCCATCTTCACGCATTACCAGATATGTTTTTTCGCGCTGACCTTTTTCGCCTGCCTGTTCCACATTGACGAGTCCCCGCTCGAGCATCGCGTCATCGCGGTCAATAGTCTCGAAATCTATGCTTTCCGCTTCCTTAACTTCGGTTTGCGACACTCTGATAATTTGGATGCTAATATCCTTCGCTATGCTCGTTTCCGCGACGGGCACGACTTTATCTTGTTCACCGATTTCTATGTTCGCGCCCGCCAATACTTCGCCAACCGTCAGACCCCAGCTCCTGACCTCTTTAACTTTGCGCCCATCGGTCACTTGATAGGTCGGCGCGCGCCAAACTTCCACTTTGCCGCCCAACCCCCAGTCGAGCTTCGGAAAAACCTTAACAATATCTTCGGGATAGAGAGGCCGGCCGGCGGAGCGCAGAGTATCGGTCGCGTTTTGGTCAAAGACCGAAGCAAAAACAACCTCGGTCGGCGGCAAAGTCCTAATTTCTTCCGCGCTCGGCGCCGCGCCTGCGCTTGCAGGCGAATATAGAATTAAGAATATAGAATTAAGAATTATGGATATAATAGTCGGCTTTGGGATTTTAGACATTGGGATTTATTATTGTTCGAACCCGGAAGGGTGAGAACTAATAACCTTGATAGTTCTCGCCCCACTGGGGCTCGAACAGTATCTTTTGTTACCATAACTATTGAATTTATTCGACAAAGTCGAGTAATTCGTTCGGAATATCATCGAGAAAACGTGACCTTTCATTGTACTGCATATTACCATAAAGCAAACGGCAGCGTGAGGCGGTCAAATACAGCCGGTCCTTGGCGCGCGTCATACCAACATAACAGAGGCGACGCTCCTCTTCAAGCTCACTCGCGTCAGTGAGCGATTGCGCGTGCGGCAGCAATCCCTCTTCCATACCGATAATAAAAACAATCGGGAATTCCAGCCCTTTGGCGCTATGAAGCGTCATAAGCGTCAACGCGTCAGCGTTTTCGTCATAATTATCGGTATCGCTCACTAGAGCGACATTTTCCAAAAACTCGCCAAGGTCGTTGCGCGTCGCGGCCACCGAACGCAGTTCTTCGATGTTCTCCAGCCGCGATTGATTCTCAAGAGTTTTATTATTGAGCCACTCAAAGTAACCGCTTTCGTGAAGAACTTTTTCAATGAGCTCGGAAACGTTCACTTTGGCGGCGGCGGCGCGCAGCCCCTCCATTATTTGAACAAATTTACTAATTTTATCATTATCGCGCGCCGCCGCCTCAAGCCCCGTTTCAACTATGTTCCCCCACGCTTTCTTGCCGATGCCGCGGGGTGGAACGTTGATGATGCGCTCGAGCGCGACAAGGTCTTTGGCATTGCGAATGAACCTCAAATACGCAATCATATCTTTAACTTCGGCGCGCTCGTAAAAGCGCAAACCGCCGAGGATGCGATAGGGGATGCGAGCGGTGATGAGATGCTCTTCAATGGCGCGCGACTGGGCGTTGGTGCGATAAAGAATAACAAAATCTTTAAGTTTCAGTTCAAGCCGCCCTTGCAACGAGCGCAGCTCTTGGATAATAAAGCCAATCTCAACCTTGCCCTCCGGCGCTTCAAAAAAAGTAATCAATTCTCCCTGCCCCCGCTTGGTCCACAACTCCTTGTCGGAACGTTCGGTATTTTTGGTAATCACCGACTGCGCCGCGTCCAGAATGTTTTGCGTCGAGCGATAATTTTCTTCCAATTTTATGACTTTGGCTTCGGGATAATCTTTTTCAAAATCCAAGATATTGCGAAACCTCGCGCCCCTCCATGAATAAATAGAATTGTGTACCGCCACACCGTTTGCTATATAGTTGTGTACCTTCTCGATATCTAGATCGTAAACTGGGCCAGAATAGGCAACTCTAGTAACACTTATCACCCTATCCGCAACCAGCTTGTCACCCCCAAGCGTTGGGAGAAGCATATCGATATGTATTTGACTGGCAGGAACGAACACAAATTTTTTTTCAGTTAAGAATCCATATCTATTAATTTGTAATTCGCCTCCCTCCCCTCGGATATGCTCCAATACTTCTTCAATTTTACCGTAATCAAGATTGTGAATTTCCGCTCTTATCGTCCCCGCACGGCCAGGCCTTACGGCGTAACCTAGTTTTTTGAAAACTTGCAAATCCCGGCGCGTGGTCGTGTTGGCCGATATTCTGCTTGCCGACCACGAGCTCTTACTCGTAACACGCTTATCGCCAAAAAGCACTGCGTTCACGCTAACTCTTTTTATACCATTCCTAATTGTCGCCTGGGGCGAAAAATGGGGATAATCAAACGCCAGCCCCATGTCGGCCATCAGCTCATTGGCCCTTTTCGCGGTATCAATTTCCTCGTAAATAGCGTCTATGTATTTTTGGCCGAACTTCATGGCCCTATTGTCATATGCGTGAAAAACAAGCATCGGAATACCATATTTGTATGCAAAAAGAGATTCTATGTACGCAGCCTCTTCGCGACGCTTGCAAACTCTTAACACCCACATTCTGTCCGCCCGTTCCTGGTTAGCCCGCACCCTTAGACCGATATCATCTTTTTTTCCATCAAACCTCGTACCTTTAGCCGTCCCGATACGGTACCCCTTTGAGCGAGAATACATTAAGTACACAAAGTATAAATCTGTTTTATCCCATCGTGTAAATAAGATGTGATTAGGCGTACAATTTAGCTCTCTGCCGGAGACAGTTTTGATTCGAATAATCTCTCCCCTATATTTGAATATTTTCTTGCCGGTTACCTTAAAATAACCCGTCCTACCATACCCGCCGGCCGCCATCACTAGCTCGCCCTTACGCACATGCTCGATACTTTTTTCTCCACTTCTCGTATTGACTTGGCTACCCGGCGCGAGACATTGCCAATCGTCCCCAATAACGAAGATATTGCGCTGTTGTTTCGCCAACATTTTGCAGAGCAGGTACTGGGTGCGGTTTGTGTCCTGGTATTCATCGACTAAGATGTAGCGGAATTGTTGCTGGTAGCGCGCTAGTACATCGGGATGCTTCATAAACAATTCCACTGTTTTGTTGAGCAAGTCGTCAAAATCAAGCGCGTTCGTCTCTTTGAGCATTTTTTCATATCGGCTAAACACTCGCGCGCCAATTTCCTGAAAATGCCCTTGGGCGTAACCCTCATATTCCCTCGCGCTTACCATTTCATTCTTGGCGCCGGAAATCATATTGCGAATGCTCGAGGCGTTATATTGCTTGGGGTCGATTTTGAGCTCAAGCATAGCTTTTTTGACGGTAGTCAGCGAATCGCGTTCGTCAAAGATAGTAAAATCACGGTCGTACCCCAACTTCTCAATTTCCCGCCTTAAAATCCGCACGCAGATAGAGTGAAAAGTGCCGAGCCACGGCAACTTGGGTGTTGGGTTTTGGGGATTAGGTTTTTGGGGCTGATTAGCGACATCATAACTTCCTAAACCCAAAATCCTAGAACCTAAAACCAGTAATTCCCCGACCCGCTCACCCATAGCTCTCGCCGCCTTGTTGGTAAATGTTACCGCCAAAATATTGTGAGGCGATATGTGTTTAACGCGCATTAAATAGGCGATGCGATGCGTCAGCGCCTTGGTTTTGCCGCTGCCCGCGCCGGCCAATATCAAAACCGGACCCTCCGTCGCGAGCACCGCCTCCTTCTGCATGGGGTTAAGACCGTCTAATATGTTCACCCAAGTATCGTAACAAAATTATTAAATAAAATCCCATAGAAACGGGGTGCCGCGATACGCGGCACCCTTAGAATAACATCAATCCCTATGTCGGGTTAGCCGTCGGGCAGCGGAGGTGAAAGACCGAAAGGTATCACGGCGTCTCTCAAGGTCAGTTATCTCTTCGCCAAGTTCCTCGGCTCTCTCGCCGTTGCCGGTAAGCTTGGCCAGATCGCGCTCGCGCTTGATTCCATTGAGCCGGTTAGTGAGAGTCAACACCCTGAAACGGCTGGTCGCCCCCCTATCCCCGTGCGGCCTCTTTGACACTCATTACACCTCCCTTTTTCTCTTCGACTTACTCTTTTTCCCCTTTGGTTTTCTGGTCTGTTTTTCGAGCTTGCGAATCCTCTTGACTTGCTTGCGAATCCGCCTATCGCGCAGCTTGAGCGATCGCGCCGTGAGAATGTAGCGCGAGTAGTAACGCGAGATCGCGTCTATTGTCTCTTGCATCAACGAACCGTGCTGTTCCTGGAATTCGTCCACTCCTGAAGGTGTCGGTTCCATCCAAGCGCTAGCCCGATGCTCTTTAGAGAGGATGACACCACACGCGCCCGGATACTGTAGGTAACCGTTTACGATAAGGCAAACGTAACGAATGCCTTGATAGTCGGGGTGGTTGGACTTCATATCCCAGTAGTATGGCGCATCGGAGCTTACGACGATATGAATCCCCGTTTCTTCGTAGTACTCGCGGGCCGCCGCTTCGGCAAGCGACATGCTGTCATCGTCAATCTTGCCCCCCGGCAGCTCCCAAATCGATGCGGCGTACTCCCCATCGGCACGTTGTACTAGCAATACCCCCTTATCTGGCACGTAGAGTATCACCCTCATTGCCACAACCTTGGGACTTACCGGCTTGTTCATGTACCCTCGCCCCCTTACGGTCAAGTTATCCTATGCATACCGCAAAAGACCAACACAAGCAAGAATAACTCCGTTACCACCTACGCGGTGGTAACGGGGGGATATGAGTACTTTAGTTTGACTTGGTGAAGAGGGCGTCGAACTCGGCGCGTTCGACAATTTCTTGCTTTATGAGCAGTTCGGCCAACCGGTTGAGAATTATTTTGTATTTTTTAAGAGTCAGTATCGCGCGCTGTTCGGATTCAACGATAATTCTTTTAATCTCCTCATCGATTTCCTTGGCAACCTCTTCGGAATATGTCTTATGCTCACCCAGCTCGCGACCCAAAAAGACCAGTTCTTCCTTTTCGCCGAGTTTAACCGGCCCCAGTTTCGCGCTCATACCGTAAACTTTGACCATATCGCGAGCGATTTTTGTGGCATGCTCCAAATCATTGCTCGCCCCAGTCGTCGCCTGGCCAAAAATTGTTATTTCTGCCGCGCGGCCGCCTAAAAGTTGGGCGATGCTATCTTCAAACTGGCTGCGGTTGAGCAGATACTTATCTTCTTCGGGCACGCTCCATGTGTACCCAAGCGCCATACCGCGCGAGACAATACTAATTTTATGCACCGGGTCGGTGTGTTTCAAAATCTTACCGATAATAGCATGCCCCGCTTCGTGATAGGCGGTAATCTGTCTCTCCTGCGGCGATAGCACGCGGTTGCGCCTTTCAGGCCCGAGCAAAACTTTTTCCATCGCGCGACTAAAGTCCCCCTGCGAGATGGTGCGGTTATTGTCCCGTGCCGCGAGTATGGCCGCTTCATTGACAATGTTACGCAAATCCGCGCCGCTCATGCCAGCGGTCGAACCGGCGACTTTTTCGAGTTCAACACTTTTTTCGATGGGCTTGTTGGCAGCATGCAACTGCAAAATCTCAAGCCGTTCTTTTTTATCCGGCATAGCCAGCATCACGCGACGGTCAAAACGGCCAGGGCGCAAAAGCGCCGGGTCCAGAACGTCGGGGCGGTTGGTCGCCGCCATAATAATAACACGCGTATCGGTCTCAAAACCGTCCATTTCGACTAGGATTTGATTCAAGGTTTGCTCACGCTCATCGTGGCTGCCGCCCAGTCCGGCGCCGCGCTGGCGCCCGATGGCGTCAAGTTCGTCGACAAATATTACCGTCGGCGCGTTACGCTTGGCTTTTTGAAAGAGGTCCCGCACCCGCGCGGCGCCGACACCGACAAACATTTCCACAAATTCCGAGGCGCTTAGTGAAAAGAACGGCACGCCGGCTTCGCCCGCCACCGCTTTGGCGAGCAACGTTTTACCGACGCCGGGTGCGCCAATGAGCAACACGCCCTTGGGAATCTCCGCGCCAATACGGCGGTATTTCTCCGGATTCTTCAGAAAATCAACGATTTCCACCAGTTCTTGTTTGGCTTCGTACAGCCCCGCGACGTCCTTGAAAGTCACCTTTTTGCGGCCGTTGTTGGCAAGGCGCGCCTGCGATTTGCCAAAGCTCATGGCCCGCATATTAGCGCCTTGGGCTTGGCGCATTAGGAGCCATATGAAAATCGCGAGTAAAATAAACGGTAATATAACCGATATCAAAGTGGGCCAGATACTGCCACGATTGGGATTCTTAACATCAATATTGACTTTCTCCGGCGTGATGCCATACTCACTGATACTCACGCCCGCTTCTTTGTACGACTTGAGCTGGCTGCCGTCTTTGAGAAATGCGGTTACCTTATCTTGGTCGACTTCAATTTTATCAACGCGGCTCTCGTCGAGCGCCGTTGTAACTTCGCTTAATGGAACTTCCTTGGCATCGGTCTTATAAGGCGCGCCGAAGAGATTATAAAGACCCGACCCTAAAAGGAAGATGATAATGATGAAGATAATTTGTCTGGTGCGCTGCCGCGGCTGTGCTGCCATAGGGCATTAATTAAGAATTACGAATGCAGTATGAAGAATTATGGAGGCGAAGTTTGGTAGCGGCGGCAGGAATCGAACCTGCGACCTAGGGCTTATGAGTCCCTCGCTCTAACCGACTGAGCTACGCCGCCCAACTAAATTAAATTACAAATCACAAAATTCCGAAGAGAATATTAACTTTGCTTATATTTAACTGGCGTACTAAATACGTGGCCCCGAAAAGTAATTTTCTGGCTTATTGAACTGCGTTCAATCACGCTAGAAGCATTACCTCGGGGCTCACTCAAAATTCCTTCCATTTTTTGTGGCTGCGCCACGAGATGACGCTCCTGCGTGATTGGATGTAATCCAATAAGCAGGAAGGAATTTTTCGTGGTAGCGGGGGCAGGATTCGAACCTGCGACCTTCAGGTTATGAGCCTGACGAGCTGCCACTGCTCCACCCCGCGCCAAACAGTTATCCGTCTATTTGAAGGTGCGAACAACACTAGTATTATATGACTTATTTTACCGATAGTCAACCCAAAAACCCGCTTCTCGGCGGGTTTTGGGAAAAAGTCAATCACGACACTCGGTTGAATAGAGCTACCACCTGCTTCCCGCAGAGCTGGAGCTGCCGCCACGGCGCGAGCTCTTTTTGCGGCGTGAGCTTTTTTTAACAACCTTTTTAACTGCTTGCTTAATCTCCTCATCGTCACCCCAGCCGCCGCCCTTGAGCGCCGCTTCGCCGCCGTCACGTGTCGCCCACCATTCGTAACCGTAATAACCGGCCGTGCCGACACCGAGAGCGATGATAATGATGGCAATAACTGTAATAATGGTCTGCCAAACGGTATTGCCAGTATCTTCTATGACATCTTCCGCAGCTTTAATGGCGGTATCGGCAATCTCTTCCTTAATCGACGGCTTGAGCGCGCTCGGCTGCACCGCCACCGACGGCGTCGGCGCGGCCGATGCAAGAACTACCGCCGCTGTTGTTCCGGATGAAGTTGTAGTGCTACTGGTCAAAGCAAATACATTGAACCGAAAATATAGGATTGATGACGAAGGATTGCCGGCCAAATCAATAACGGATATTTGAGCAGTATGGCTGCCAACCCCTATTTCATTGGCTGGAACCTCAAAGCGCCAAGCTCCTGTAGCAATATCAGCATCTATTGTGCGAGTTACTACTTGTGAGAATATCTCAAGTTTCACATGGGCACCTTGATCTGTAGTCCCCTCGAATACTAGAGTGTTGCTGGTAGAGATTTCCTGCCCATCGGGTGATATCCCTATAGTAATAGTTGGCGAGGACGAATCCCAATTAATTGTTCCTGGCGCGTCTAGTCCGACATTACCGGAAATATCGGTTGCTCGAGAAGTAATATTATAACTCTTGCCATCAGCAAATGCTGTGCTGGGTATTGAATAATTCCAGTTGGAAACCCCAGCTGGAATTAGGGTTATTAGAGCAACTTGCCAATCTGTCCCATTCCAAAATTGCCCATCGTCAACACGGCTAAGCTCTAATGAAGTACCACTTATACTACTTAAACTATCATGGGCCGTGCCGTTTATTGAGCCGGTCCAGGTGTTTGGACCATAAGTTCCGGAAGTTGTTACTGTTGAAGCCGGACCAGTATAATCGGCAATAATTGATAATGAGGTGCTTGTTCCCGCTGGAGTCCCCTCAACCATCGCTCGAGCAGAAAGCCTATGATTTCCCTCACTGATCAGAGCCCGCAAAGCAGGATTTGAGACAGTACCTGCATCGAATGTCGCACTGGTATCGCTAGAAATAATTGTTTGGTCGAGAACGGGCGAGGAAAACTGGTGTTCATCTATGAAGAGCTCAACAGAGGAAATTCCTTCGTTCGCTGGGATAGTGGTAGTAGCTGTAAAGTTAGTATTTGTACTATTGAGAGTGTTGCTAATTATTGTTCCTCCAACTGGCAACATAGTGAGACCAGTTGGAAAAGGAGGATTACCATTCGCGGAATCAATGGTCGGAGTTGGGTCTTTATAGAATAGAGCCGCTCCGCTTGGCTTGCGCGCATAACTCACCCCCTCTGTGCCTGATAAATCAGGATAAGTAGCATTATTAATTACAGCAAGAGTAGGAGCAGCATTTTTTAATGTCACGGTTTCCCCACTATTCAAAAGGGGCGAACTAACTAGCGTTGCTACATAATAGCCTCCAGCGACAATAGTGGTGGAGCTTAAAACCGTATGGACGGTTGCAGAAGAAGCCTCAATTATCCAGCCCGAAATATCAACTTCGAGAGAACCTTTATTATAAAGTTCTATTTTTTCGTTTCCGATATCACTCCCCGATGGATTAGGCAATATTTCGTTAATTACTACATCCGTTTCCGCGGCCAGGGCTTGGCCGGGCAGGACCAGTAGGGACATTTGGCAGACCACGGCTACGAGCGTGATGCTCGCCAGCGTTCGCCGCAACTTATTTAGTACTTCCCTCATTTTTCCTCTCCCTCTCCCCCCACGTTAAGTTTTAATTACAAATTTTAATAAACTACATATACGCTGAACCCTACTACGCTCTTACTGAAAAAGGAACTGCGTTCTCTACTTTCGGTGCGAGCTTCGTAGGGTTGTTTTTGAAATGTAGAGCTAAAGCAAAAACAAAAAGCACACCCCCTGCTATCCGCGTCAATCCGCGTAAAAAATCCGCGATTATCGGCGTTAGTAAGTCAAGTGTGCTCCAAAAGTTTTGCTCTTAGAGTTGGATTGTCAATGCGGCACCAATCATTTACCACCACGTATATTCAACTTACATAGAACTAATAATTCTTGTCAAGGGGTGTAGTAGAGCGTAGCACACTACACCCCGCAGACCCCGTGGTGACGCACTGTCATAATACTACAGAGTAGATTTGACAGTAAGGAATTTTACGGGGTCAAGAGTTCTTATATCCTCAATATAAACTTTAGCCATTTGCGGGGGTTACTCAACTGTACTGACTCTTCGTCCGAGGTTGTTTTTGTTTGGCTTATGACTTCGCGATTTTCTATTTGCGCCAAGCGAGCGGGGTCTATGGGTACGTGGACGATTTTCTCGTCCGGCTTT
>Ga0214473_10001966_pt1 | contig 25979 bp, 22 predicted proteins | sample RVTome_7_FD_203509 | JGI IMG/M metagenome (GOLD analysis project Ga0214473, IMG submission 203509) | Soil microbial communities from uranium-contaminated site in the Upper Colorado River Basin, Wyoming, United States - RVT98D197 | ecosystem: Environmental > Terrestrial > Soil > Contaminated >...
ACTTTCTTGTAACGGAAGTAAATCGCCTTGAGGTAATCCCATCTGGACTTTCCACTCATGAAAACGTAACCCTCCCTGGTTGCTGGTATTCCCCAACATCTGTGGGTTACATTCTAAATGAGTCAACGATACCCCCTTGGGTTACATTTTAGATGATTCAATACGTTGACTTGCTTTCTGCTACTGATCTGGTCGAAAATATGCGCCGGCCAACCGTGGGGAACTTCTGTGACTCTTCGGCAGCTTCGGATCTTCATTGTTGCAGCAACTCGCCTGAACCTAGGGGCAGCGGCTGTAGAGCTGCAGACCTCTCAACCTGCGGTTTCTCAACAGCTTCGGTTGTTGCGGGAAGAGCTTGGCAAAGAACTTTACAGGAAGGTTGGGGGCGGCATTCAGCTTACAGCGGCTGGATCTGTTCTCTTAAAAGAGGCAAAAGCGATTCTGTCGCGCGTTGACAATCTCAGAGCAAGACTCCACGCTGAGCCGACAGCACGCGCGACCGAGTCTCTTACCGTGGGCGAAAGCTACAGTCCATCGGCGGTCTTATTACCGTCGCTTCTGGCTCGTTTTAAAAAGAGCCACCCTCAGGTCGAACTCAAGCTGCGCACGGACAATAGACTCAACATAGAGCGGCTGGTTCTCAAGGGCGCAGTGGAGTTAGCCGTACTTAGCAATCCTACATCGAACCATCATCTCGCCGTAGAGCTTTACCGTAGCGAGCCGTTGGTCGCGTTCGTCGCCAGCGATCATCCTCCGGCCGGAAAAAAACAATTGACCTGGGAAGATCTGGGGTGGCTTGGTTTTGTTATCCGACAGCCGTTAGAAGGCACCGGATCAACCGCGCAGTTTGTTCGCCGTCTCAAAGACCGGGGTGTAAACCTTAAGGTGGTCATGCGCTGCGAGTCGCCGGAGGCGGTCAAGGTCGCGGTGAGCCGGGGAATGGGTGTGGGAATTCTATTCAAGGATGTGATTGCGGATAGTCTCAGGAAAGGCGAATTTAGAGAATTGACGCTTCCGGTAGAAGGGTTGGAAGGCAAGAGCTTTATCGTCTATCACAAGACCAGACCGCTCTCCCCCGTCGCTCAGGACTTTCTCAAGCTGCTACAAGCGCAACGAGCAAGGTTCAAGAGCAAAGAAAAAATCCGGGTTGGATCGAAGAACCGAACTGGTCTCGGCTAGTAGAAAATTACGGTATCCGCTGAAAAGCCCGTGTCTCCTACCTGGCCCGTATGGTAATACAAGCCGCGGCCCCACAAAAAAGGCCCGAATAGGTTACAGCTAATCGGGCTCTCGGAAAACGAGTCGCTGCCACCTTCGCCGCTCCTCTTCCGGAGCCACAGGCCGGACAATGGCGCAAAGTAGGCGAGTTATATACATCTCGGAAATTAACTCGATTTGGTCCGCTCTACGGTGATGCCCTCTTTAAAATGAAATCGAGCTGCGCAACCTCGCCGGGGCGGACGATGATTTCTCGGGAGACTCTTGGGTATCCGTCCGCAGCCACCGACAGCCGGTAGCGGCCTGGTTTAAGCGGCCACCAGTAACTACCATCCTTCCCGGTCATGACCGCCAGTTCAGGGATCGCCTGCTTGGGGCCGTCGAGGGACTCAGCCCGAACCATCGTGGTGGAGATCGGTGCGCCGTCGGCCGTCGTGACTCGGCCACGCACACCGTGGCCCGGTTCCGTCCGGGCATCTGTCGTCGCCCGCGCAGAAATCGGCTGATCTTCGGTGGCAACTCGGCGGCAGTTAGCGACTACCAGCACCAGGAGAATCGAAGCCAGCGGCAGGAGAAGTGAACCAGTCGGGGACCTCCTCATAATTTCCACGGTTTCTCCTTAGGGCGGTGAAAAATTGACTTTACGGAGCCGCGATCCACGCAAGGAAGTTGTTGTGCACCTCTTTCGTGATCCTTGTACCGTGGTTATTCGACGCGTGATTACCGCTGCCGTGAATTCCGTAGGCATGTATGCCCATGGCGCATGTTACCTGGCAGCCCGAGCCTTCCCTGTCAGGTTGATAGACCGGGGAACCGCTCATGCCACCAAACGTGTCGCGGCGGTAGAATATCTGGCGCTTTTCGGCGGCCGCAATTTCACCGAAGTTTCCCCACTGCTGTCCGATCGGCTTGTCACCAGGGTAGCCAGTGATTTTTGCGTGTTGTTTTTTTAAGGTGCTCGACTGCCACCACCAGCCGAACCATCCTACCGTGTTGCCGATATTACAGTTCAGCTTGATCACGCCGTAGTCATATTGTTCGTCAGAGGAATTAGTCCAACCTAGCACCGTAAATAGAGTGGTCGCGGCACACGAACCGAAGGGGCTCGTAGCGCCATCGCGGCCGGGATAGAAGACAACGTTGGTGCTGAAGCTCCCGTCGGGACCGCCGGTATGAACACAGTGACCCGCAGTGGCGACCGTGTTGGGACTGATGAGCCACCCAGTACAGATGAAGCTCCCGGTTCCCTGATTAAAAGTGAGCAAGCCCACGGCACGGTTGGGGTAGTCTATCGTGTAAAAACGGGAACGAATGTCCGTGCCGATAATTGACTCAATCCCGACCGGGGCGGTTTTTGGCTGTCTCTGGAGCAGCAACGCGTACTCCTCAGGGGTATCCATAGACGCCGGCAAGCTGGCCTGGGAGTCGTCAGCCCAGCCTTCCACAGCCAAGCCATTGAAGCCGGTTACCCCCGGCGCCTGCCTCAGCGCATCGTGCACAGGCAGGAAGGCTCGGCCGTCACTTGAGACCGGCGTGTGAGGATCAACCGTCGCCGTCCAGGCGGGCGAGCTCCCGATAAGAAGCAGACCTATAATGCCGACTATGCTTACTGAGGTTTTCATTCTTTCTCCCCTTCCATCCCATTGATATTTATTTGCGGCCGCCCCAACCAAAGGTGTGGCTCCGTCGCGGTCACCCGGGTAAACTAACTAGCCTCGCCCTAACACCGCGACCAACAAGCTGTCAAGCGGCTCAAGTCGCCGACAATAAACAGGGAAGTCTTGACAACATTTGACCTTTTTTGCCTCGCGGTGCTGGGGTCCATTGCGCTTCGTCGCGTCCGGATTATTTGTGGATCGCTTTCGCGGAGAATTCATTTGCAAAGCCGCAACCAAAGCAGCAAAGACAGTTTTCATCACGAAGGCGACGAAGGAAAGAACATTTAACCGCAAAGAATTCTGGCGTCGGGTTTGTCGGGGCATCCCCCGTTGATTGCCCGTTCGAATGCAGAGCACGCAATGATTTCATGGAATCCTGTTGCCCAGCGCTTGTTGCCTAATCCTCTACCACCGACACCGCCGCTTTGACGTCGTTCTTGGCGAGAATCTCGACGTACTCGCGGTGAATCTCCGGCGTCTCTTCGTTCATCGGGATCATCGTCCAGAGCGGATTGCGGAAGCGGTCGTGACTGTACTTGGGGCTTTCGCCGCGAATCGCGAAATGGCGCATGGCGCCTTTACCGGTATTGAAGTGGCCATGCCACATGAGGTCGTCCGGCGAATAGACCGTGCCGGCTTTGAAATCATGGCGCTGGCGCGGCTCACCGTCCTTCCACAGCATCACAAAGCCCTGCCCTTGCGTGACGATGATCACCGCGGTCGGTCCGTGGCGGTGAAAGGTACTGCGGCAGCCCGGCGGATATTCCGAAACGTGGCAGCCGTAGGTGGTATCCGCCAGCGTGAAGCGCATATGCTTCACGCCTTTACCCTTCATGGGAAAATCGTCAAGGGCGAACGAATTCGCGTCCGGAACCAGATTGGTTTCCCAGGTGCGGTCGGTCACATGCTTGTTGTAGCGCAGGAACTCTTCGGCGTCGTGAAAGCGGTCGCGAAAATTGAAGGGGTTGCGAAAAATAAAATCCTCATTGTGAAAAATATTGATCATGCGAGGGCAGGTGGTACCGACGAACAGGCGGACCGGTTCGTCTCTGGAGCCGTTGAAGTGCTGGTAGGACGCGTTCAGCGGGATGGCAAAGATCGCACCGGCGCCCCACTCGAAGGTCACCTTGGCGCCCGCGTCCTGCCACACGGCCGTGGCGCCGCGGCCTTTGGCGACGTAAACAATTTCCTCGAATAGATGGCGCTGGGGCAGCGTCTCGCCGCTGGCCGGAATCTCGCAGACGTAAGCGTCGGTCAGTTGTTGATGGGAGAGGTTGAGATAGCATCCCAAGGCCCCCATCCTTTCCCAGCGCCCTAGCTCCAGCGTCGTCACGTCAGAAACAACGTTACCCTTGACGATGGGAATCCCTTCTTTCGCCTGTAGTTGTTCGTAAGGCGTTGGCCCGAAATCCAAGTATTCGCGAAACGGTAACAACATAGCTAAAAGTCCTCCTATTGCTCACTGCGTTTTGCCCACTGCTTACTGCCTACTGTCCCTCCCCGTGCGCGTCAGCTCCGCCCCGCCAGCTTGCGTCCGGTTTCCAAGACGCCGAAGGAGCGGCCCGCCGAAGGCATGAGAAAGCGGTAGCCGCTGGCGACCAGCCGTTCGATGTTCTTGGCGTCGGGGTGAGGATGGCCGCAAAAGACATTGTGGTCCTTGCAGATCTTTAAGATGCTGTTGATCGCGTCGGCCACCACCGGGTGGTCGTAATCCCGCGGATGGCCCAGCTCCTGGCTCAAATCCCCTTCGCCGATCAGCACCACGCCGATGCCGGGGACCTCTTTGAGAATGCGCGGCAGATTGCCGATGGCACGGGAATCCTCGCACTGGATGACGACGAGAATTTCTCCGTGGGGCGCGAGCGGCCAGACGTCGGCGCGGGAGTAATATTCCTGCTGCGTTAGCCCCCAGTAGCGCGCCGCGCGGTTCGGCGCATCGCCGCGAATGCCGGGCGGATTGTAGAGCGGCGCGGTGGTCAAACGCGGGTAGCGGCAGGCACCCACGGCGTTCCACGCTTCTTCGACGCTGCTCACATGGGGAAAAATAATCCCGAAAACACCGATGTCGAGCACCTGCTTGGCGATCCACTGGTTCATTTCACCGCCGTTGGGCGGGATGCGCACCATCGGTGTCACCGCCGGCGCCAACGTGGCGCCCTCGACGATCTGGCGGCGGTCGAGCATAAATTGAAGTGATTGTCTCAGTCCAGGAAAATCGAGCGGCGCATGCTCCATTTCAAAGGCGACACCGTCGAGCTTGGAAGCCGCCAGCGCCACCGCACTTTCGCTATCGACGGGATTGGACGAGACAAAGGCCGTCTGACCCTGTTCGAGGGCTTTGATTACGCCGTTAAGGCGGGGTATGTCTGCCATACAGGCTCCTTTGCGATGGTCATATGGGAACGTGTATAGCAAAGGGCCTGGGGAGTAACAATCGGCTATAAACCGTGCCCGTGTTCGTGGCTCGTGTTCGATTTGGAGGAGAGGGAGGAACACGATCACGAACACGATTCTCGCACCGGCCACGGAGGATCGACCATGATCATCGACGCCCACACCCATTACACCACCGCGCCTCTGCAATTGCAGGCCTACCGCGGCCGGCAGATCACCGATCTCGGTAAGCCCGTCCGGGCTAAGCTCCAAATCAGCGACGAGCAGTTGGAGCGCTCGATGGAGGGACAGTTCAAGCGCATGAAGGAGTCGGGCATCGACCGGTTGCTTTTTTCTCCCCAGGCGTCGGCGATGGGTCATCACTTCGGCTCACCGCTGGTGAGCCGCTACTGGACCGAGGCGTGCAATGATCTCATCGCCCGCGTGGCGAAACGCTGGCCCGAAAAAATTTCTCCCGTTTGCCAGTTGCCGCAGTCGCCAGGCGTCGGGCCCAAGGAATGGGTGGATGAGCTGGAGCGCTGCGTCAAAGACCTGGGCTTCGTTAGTTGCAACGTCAATCCCGATGTCGCCGGTGGCAAAGAGCCGCTCACGCCGTCGGTCGGCAGCGAATGGTGGTATCCGCTCTGGGAGAAGATGGTGGCGCTCGACGTGCCCTGCACGATCCATGCAAGCGCATCGCTCAACCCGGCGATGCATCTCACCAACGCCTACTACATCGCGCACCATAATTCCGCAGCGGTGGAACTGCTCAAGTCCCGCGTCTTCAAGGACTTTCCAAAATTAAAAATTATCATCCCCCACGGTGGCGGCGCGATCCCTTTTCAATGGAACCGCCAGCGCGGCATGCACGTCAGAGAAGGCCTCGAGCCGTTCGAAGAGGCGGCGCGCCGAGTTTACTGGGACATGGCGATCTACGACAAAGAATCGATGGAGCTTTTAATCAAGCGCGTCGGCGTGGACAACGTGCTCTTCGCCACGGAAATGTTCGGCGCGGTGAATGCCATCGATCCAAAAACCGGACGCAACTTCGAAGACCTCGTGCCGATCTTTCAGTCCATCGACTGGCTCACCGATAAAGAGCGCTATAAAATCACCGAGGGGAACGCGAGAAAAGTCTTTTCGCGAATGTTCGCCGAAGTAAAGAAGTAAGTCTCGCGCTCTGCCACCGACTTTCAGGCGCGTCTAAGCTGTCGCTCATGCGTCGCGGCTTATATCGACGAGTCTCCGAATGCCGCGTGTCAAATTGTCAAACGACGTTGCCACGAGGCATAGTCGGGACAAGCGTGAAGGAATTTTCTGTCGGAGAAGCGGAAATAAGTTGTCAGAACCGGCCCACACTTCTTCACGTTAACCGATAGAATGTTGAAGCACAGAGAGCAAAATGTACCGCGACCTGTAATATTTCCGTAGTCGATCTCGCATGTCGGTCTTCTAAGTTCTTGTGTTGTAACGGGTCGCCCGGTGGCACACTTCCTGCTTTTTTGAGGCACTACCCTCCGAACGGTACGAAAAAAGATTTCGGGGGAGTAAACAAAGAAAGGAGGATGGACAATGCATGTCATGAATAGACTCAGGGGGTTCAGACTGGCGATGGCGCTCGCGGCGGTTCTGTTTACCGCCGGGGCCGCCGTAGCCGCCGATCCGACGGTGACGGTAGACCCGAACGGCGACCTGAAGAATGGACCGAATGGACCTCGGACCGTCGCGACCGTGTCGATCACGACCCAGTGCACGGCTGGTGACACCGCAGCGATGACCGTGTATATTTTCCAGTCGGTCGGACGGCTGATCAACATCGGCATCGGAAACGCGGTTCCTACGTGCGACGGCGCCGATCACGATTTACCGGTCGACGTGTCCGCGATTCCGGGGCTTAAATTCCAGCCCGGGCCTGCCACTCTGCTGGTTAGTATCGCGATTACTAGTCCGGATGATGGGGATCCGACTACACCCGAGACGACGACCTTCAGCAACGGCGCTAAGGTTAAACTTCTCCCGTAGCCGAGGCAACGCGTTATGGGGAAACGCGACTGGGTGTGAATGGGCTCGCTCTTTGAGTGGCTCAATTCGCACCCAGGCGCGCCTATAAGGCACTTACACCGCCCCGGCTACCAACCCGCACTTCTGAATTCCAGAAAGCGCCACGCAAATCTCTGACGGCCAAAAACCAAATCTAAGCGCTGGCCGATGTGAAATTTCCGACGCGCATTTCGACATGCGTGGGAACGCGCCCAGCGCAATCAATTCCAGCCACTGTAACTCCGGGGCCTGAGTTCCCTCCCCAGTGCCTTTAGGGTCGGCGTCCGACACGCGGTGAATTTTCGCGTTGACATTGTCTCCGGTTCAAATCTATTCTTTCCGCTGGAACCCGATACGCCATTCGGGAATTTCCGGAGAGCGACATAAACCGGGAGGTATTCATGGCTGGAGCACTTCAAGACCTGCGTGTGATCGATTTCACGCACGCGCTCAACGGACCATTCTGCACGATGCTGCTTGGACATCTCGGCGCGGAGATCATCAAGATCGAGCCGCCGGCCGGGGACGGTTTTCGCCGCTCTTGGATGCCGCGCGACGCGAACAAAGACGGCTATGAGTTTCTGTGGGTGAACGTCAACAAGAAGAGCGTCGTCCTCAATTTGAAGAGCGAGCGCGGGGTCGAGCTGGCGCGCGGACTGATCGCCCGTGCCGACGTGCTGGTCGAGAACTACCAGAAAGGCACGATGGAGCGCTTCGGTCTCGACTACGATTCAGTAAAAAATCTCAACCCGCGATTGATATACGCCTGCTCGCGCGGCTACGGCGAATCGGGGCCCTACGCGGACTACGGCAATACCGCCCAAAGCAACAACGCGATGACCGGATGGACCATACGTCGTGGAGATATAGCGGGGCGCCGGGTACCAAGCCGTTGGGCGTTGGCGATGAGGCCGCCGGCGTCAGCATGGCCGTCGGCATTTTGGCGGCCTTGCATGCGCGCGAGCGCACCGGCGAAGGCCAAAAGATCGTCGTCTCCATGCAGGAGGCGGTGCTCGGTTTCATGATCAGCTCGCTGCACGGGTATTTCACCGGCAACGACGTCGGCAACTGGCCGACTGAAGTCGCCGACGGCCACTTCACGGTACGTATCCCCGATATGAGCGACGCAGTCTGGGCGAAACTCGCGCGTCTTATGGATAAAGACGATCTCGTTGCAGACCCACGCTTTGCCACGGCCGCCGCCCGCCGGCAGCAGCGAGGCCAATTGGAGGAGATGCTCAAATCATGGGCGCGGAGCAAAACCCGCCGTGAGATATGGGACGCGCTGCGCGACCTGGACTACTTCGGGGCGCCGGTTCTATCGATCGCCGAAGTGCTCGAAGACCCGCATATCAAAGCGCGCCAGGCGTTCATCGAGCGGGATCACCCGACGGCAGGCCTGACGACGTTGCTCGCGCCCTGGATTCATCTGTCGAAAACGCCTGCGAGCATCCGCGACGACGCGCCGGCGATCGGCCAGCACACCGACGAGGTCCTGGGCGGACTCCTGGGTTTGAGCGCGGCCGATCTCAGCGATCTCCGCACCCAGGACATCATCAAATAGCGCGGCCTTTCCTCTACCGTTTTCCATCCTCGATCCTCAATCTTTAAGGTTCCCTCCCTTACTCATGCCTATTGCCTAATGCCTACCTACAAAGACACCCCACCAACCTTTAACTACTATCGCGCCAATTGACATCGCACGTGGCGAGTGACGATGCGGTTCGACCAATACACCTGGATTCCACAATTGAACCTACCTGCCGGCTTGAGCGAGGGGCGAGCCTGGAGGAGCGAAGACACCCAGCACCGCCGTGTCAAAGTCTTTTTTGGTGCTGGGCAATCTGTTGTCATCGGGTTACGGAATCCACTTACGGCACCGGTGATCTCAACCCTCTTAGAGGCAGAAATCCATTGCCTTCGCTACGAAGGGCTTGCACCGCGCGACCTGCATCAATATTCAACTGCGGAATCCGGGATAAATTCAAGTATTTTCATAACCGTCGCTCGCCAGATCTTCTTGCGAAAACGACGGCAGCCATGGTCAGAGCGCTGACAAGAATCGGAAACCACACCTGGGAAACCCATGCAACGGGGATAAGAAAAAGCACGTCGGGCGCCAGCAACGATGGCGGCCAGCGAACCGTAGCCCACAGCCCGACATAGTAAGAAATATCCCAACTGGCGAAGGTCCAAAGAAATACCGCGCAGCGCGCCCGTAGAACATTGGCTGCCAAGAGAGTGACGCTGAGGAGCATGATCATCGTCGCCGCTTCCCGAAACACTTCTACGGTGGATAAACTTACTGGCATTTCGCTGAGCAGTCGAGCGTTTTGATATAGCTCGGATGAAAGTCGGGCTACGTCGCCGAGCGTTCCACCATATCCGGGGAGAAGTCCCACCGCCGCTCGCAGGTAAACCACGACGGCTGCCTCGACAAAGCCAAAAGCCACTCCGAAAAAAGCGGCAATGGTCAGTGTCCGACGTGAAATTGCGAGCCCGCTTTTCCGCCAGATAAAATAAGCTACGAACGGTACAAAGATGAACAGGTTTACCCACCAGGGTTCGGCAAGCAGCGTAAATTCACCCATGGATTTACGTTAAGGCATGTTCGCTTCCAACAGCAAACCCGAATCGATGAGATGTGCGTGCAATAGCGGCGACCCCCTCCGATCTTCTGGCATCGGCCCGAAGGTCAAGGCCCAAGGGACGGGCCCCCGTAGCGACTTACTAAGGAGTCCATAAGTAAGTAACTACGATGCGACCAAGGGGCGAGGCCTGGAGAGCGCGGGCACTGCAACGCGAAGGGTCGCTTCAGGCCCAGGAGCTTGGGATTTTCACCCTCGGAGAGGATGAGGTGGTGACCTACAAGGCACAGACCCATTGACCGCGCTCGGAAGGGCTCGGGCCTCGGTCGCGCTTACACCAGATGGTCACCTAATTACGAACTCATTAGTAATAACTCAAGGTTCCGGACATCGCCGAGGCCACGCCAAAGTCCCCAAACCCGGCCGGCTAGTTCCTCCCGGCAGAGTGAAAAATTTCCGCAAGCCTTCGGCGCATCGCCGCCTCCCCCTCCGGCAGAAGGTCGAACTTGGTGGTGTCGTCGGTGTTTTTTAAGATTCTCCGCCCCTGCTCGTTTTCATGCATCGAGAGCAATATCTTTTCGATGCGGTCAACCAGCGTCGGCGCAAAATCCCTTCTGACGGAAAGAAAGTGGCGGGGAACCCGCTCGCTTTGCGCGAGGATAGTGATCGCCGCTTTCTTTTTCTCGTCGAGCTTGGCGTAGTCGTCGTCGCTGAACGCTCCGGCCGCCGCCTGCTTCGCGAGCACCATGTCGACGATTTTTTCCTGGGAAGAGGCGAAGACATAACCGACCTCAGTCGGTGAGCCATAAGGATCGAACCGGCTCTTGTCGGCGAACTTGAATCCCTTCTTGAGCAAAAACGATTTTGCCAGAAAGTGGCCTGAAGTCGAACCGGGATCCTCGAAGGCAAGAACCTTGCCTCGCAGATCTTCCAGGCGGCTTACTTCGCCGTTGTTTTTTGTGAATATCAGGCTTCGATATTCCGCCATGCCGTTCTTCCAACGCCTGAGGAGCAATTTCGCGGCACCGTGCATGTCGTTGATGAGATACGTCGGATACGGGCTCTCCATGTAAAAATCGACCTTCTTCTGCTCAATAAGCCTGGCGATCTGAAACGCCGAGGGCGCGATCATGACCTTCCCTTCGAAATCCGGCGCGGCGGAGAGTTTTCCCGCGACGTAGCGTGCAAAATCTTGAAAATGTCCCCCGATTTGCGTCCGGTGAATGTCGGAAACGATTCCTAAGGTGAGCGTTTGCGTTTTCGCCCTCTCCATCCCCTGCCCGGCGGCGTTCACGGCGAGAATCATCCCACAAACGAGCGCGGCGATTGCCGGGAAGACCGGGAGCAGATGCGGCTGTTTTTCCATGTTCCTCTCCACCGAGGTTGAGTGTGCGATGCGAACTGCACTGAAGTCTTATATAAGTGGAGGCACCTTGGCAAGCGGCAGGATCGCCCAAATTGAAAAGATCAAATCGTTCAAGCCGTTCGATGGGTGCAATACCCCCTTTGCAGCCGCCCTTTGCCCGGTCTATCGGCCGTTCCCGGGGTAAGAAAGCGAGAATGGCGTTAACAATTTTCGACTTTTGCCGATATCTTCTGTTGAGCCGACGGTCTATAATTACGGGGAACGCGACGGTTGGATAAGGCGCCAGCGGATTACACAATTTGGCGGGGCACGACGCTAGGACAAAACATCGCAAAGAGGTCAAATTTGGACGGCACGAAGGTCATTGCTTACTTTTCCATGGAAATCGCGCTACAAGCGGAAATACCCACCTACAGCGGCGGACTCGGCGTGCTGGCGGGCGATACGATTCGCGCCGCCGCCGACCTCACGGTTCCGATGATCGGCGTCACTCTGGCGCACCGCAAGGGCTATTTTCACCAGACCCTGGATGCAAATGGATGGCAGAGTGAAATGCCCGAAGAGTGGCTCGTGGAGGGTTTTGTTTCCGAGATGTCAGAGCGCGCGACGGTCACCATCGACGAGCGAACCGTCCAATTGCGCTGCTGGCGCTTCGAAGTGAGGGGCGAGGGAAATTTCCGTGTTCCGGTCTTTCTTCTCGACAGCGATCTCCCCGGCAACTCCGACTACGACCGAACTTTGACACACCACCTTTACGGTGGCGACCAGTACTACCGGCTGTGCCAAGAGATCATCTTGGGCATCGGCGGGATCAGGGTCCTGCGCGCCCTGGGCTACCGCGAGGTCGAGCGCTTCCATATGAACGAAGGGCACTCGAGCCTGATCGCACTTGAATTGCTCGACGAGCAGGCGCGTAGTGCCGGACGATCGGCGATCACCCCCAAGGACCTCCAGGCGGTGAGAGAGAAATGCATCTTTACCACCCATACGCCGGTGCCGGCCGGGCATGATAAGTTTCCGCTCGATCTTGTGGCGCGGGTTCTCGGCCGCCAAGACATCCTTGATCTGCGGCACATCTTTGGTCTCGAGAGCGCGCTGAACATGACACACCTGGCCCTCAATGTAAGCCACTACGTCAACGGCGTTGCGAAGAAACACGGCGAAGTCTCCCGGCTCATGTTCAGCGGCTACAACATCGACGAGATTACCAACGGGGTGCATGGTGCGACCTGGATTTCCGAGCCGTTTCAGGAGCTGTTTGACCATTACATTCCCGGTTGGAGGCAGGACAATTTCAGTCTGCGCTACGCCCTAAGTATTCCCCGGCGTGAGGTTTGGAAAGCCCACGCGGTGACCAAGACCTCGTTGCTCGCTCAGGTGAGGAAGCAAACGGGAGTAGCCATGAACGTGGAGACGCTCACCCTTGGCTTCGCCCGGCGCGCCGCAACCTACAAGCGAGCCGATTTACTGTTTACTGATCTTGATCGATTAAGAAGGATCGCAGGCGGCACCGGCCCGTTCCAAATCATTTTCGCCGGCAAGGCCCATCCCCAGGACCAAGCGGGGAAAGAAGTCATCCACAGCATCTTCGGCGGCATCGCGGCACTGCGAAACGAAGTGAAGATCGCTTATCTCGAAAATTACGACTTGAATTTGGGAAAACTACTGACAGCGGGCGTCGATGTCTGGCTCAATACGCCGCAGCCGCCGCTGGAAGCTTCCGGGACCAGTGGCATGAAGGCCGCTCTCAACGGCGTCCCCAGCTTGAGCATCCTCGACGGCTGGTGGATCGAAGGCTGCATCGAAGGAATAACCGGTTGGGCGATCGCGAACAAAAACGGCCTGAACGAGGGTGATGAGCGCGCGTGGGACGCCGCTTCGCTCTACGACAAGTTGGAAAAATCCGTCTTACCCCTGTATCTGCAAAACCGCAGCGGCTTCATCGACGTCATGCGCCACGCCATGGCCCTTAACGGTTCTTTTTTCAACACTCACCGCATGCTTCAGCAATACGTCATTAAGGCGTACTTTTAGCGGGCTGCTGGAAAAGCCCCTGCTGCTTTGGGTTCGACCGATTCGGAGGGACTCGTGCTCTTGCTCGTTTTACGCATACGAGCGACGAACATGAACAACGGAAACTGCTAAGTTCAAATCGGATTTTCGCCGACGCCCAAATCCTTCGGCGCCATTAACATGTGCAGCAAGAGGACCAGCATGCCGTAGCCTATGAACATGAAGGCGCCCACGGGCAATGCCGCCTGGTTAAATTCCGACCTGATTTCTTCATGGAGCGATTGCGTCGGCTGGTAGACTGCGACGACGCCAACGATATCGCCTTTGGCGTCTGAGATCGGCGCATAGGTGGCGTATAGCTCTTGGGCGTGGCTGTCGGGCGAATGCTCGGGTATTTGCCCTTCGATGACGAATCCTACCTCGCCGCGCAGGGCCTCCCGGACATTTCTATTTTCCGTAGACTGCCGTTGGACCGACTCGCCCAGATTCGACCAGATAACTCTCAGGTCCCGGTCCCAGACTGTAAGTCCGGACAACTCACGCGACTTGATGGAGTCGAAGAACGACTGAAAAACCCGACGTTGTTGGATGGAATCCCGTGCACCGAAGACCGCAGGATCGACCACCGAGGAAACTCGATTCGTTAGGTAAGCCGCGGTATCAGTCTTCTTCCTCTCGATCGCCCCAGTCCTGATTTCGCTGTAGCGGCTGTAAAGCCAAAGAGCAACCACGCATAACAGCAATAGCCCGAAGGCAAGGACGATTCCTTTATAGGCAGATTCATTCATCGAGGTCCCATTCTTTCCCTTCCGCCAAATGCTACTTCCGGCGTAAACCTTCTTCTCCTTGCGGTCTTGGTCTCGTGTCTTAGCAAACGAGCGTACTCCATCCGCTACGGGTGAGCACGATTTGTGCCAATGGACCAACTCTTCAGTCAGCCTGCCCAAAGCCGCTATTTTTGGTAGAAACGGTCACTAACCGTATATCATCGATGGATCGGCGGAGAGGCAAAACTCCTTGCAACCGACCAAAATTGTTCTCCTGTCGCACCCCTTGGTGTAATACCCAATTCTTTTTCGTCCCTGCGCCCCGTTGCTGCTCTCCTGATAGTCTAAGTCGGCGGTGGCCTTGCCGCTCGCGATAAGGAGCAGCGCTACGGAAAAGTCTCCGGCCCGAACAGCACCCGACAAAAGCCGCGTTGCGAGTGGCCGTTTGCGAGTCGATAAGCTCAGTGATAATTTCCCCTTGTCGAGACCCCTGGGCACGCCCGGGGCACCACCTCCGACCCGCTTCGACTCGCTTCGCTCGCTCAGGACGACCCCTCGATTTTCAGGCGGAATCCCGAGCGAGTCACCCTCGGCCAAGGCCGGGGCCCGAGTCGAGGGGTCGAAATTGATCGAGGAACGGATGCCGAGAATCACCGACCCCTGGGACCACCACGATTGGGATTCAAAGAAATACGTCGCGGATTGGGCGGCCCGGCAGGATGAGCGGGAAGCGGAGCGCCGGGAGGTATTTGAATTGATCGCGCGCACCTTGCCGTATGAACGAGACGCAGTGATCAATATCCTCGATCTCGGCGCCGGTTATGGGGCGCTATGCCAGTTCCTGCTGGCGCATTTTCCCAACGCCACTGCCGTGTGCCAGGACGGCTCGGAAGAAATGGTCAAGCTCGGGCGCGAGCGGCTGGCAGGGCTCAATGAGCGAGTGAAATTCGTGCTGTGCGATTTCAGCAAATCCGGCTGGAGCCGAAAGCTCAAAGGACCGTTCGAGGCGGTGGTCTCCTCGATCGCGGTCCACAATGTACGCTCGCACGACACGATTCGCGCGATCTACGGTGAAACCTACTCGCTGGTCAAACCAGGCGGATGTTTCGTCAATTTCGACCGGATGACACCGTCGTTGAAGCAGCAGACGAAGTGGCTGACGGAAGCGGGCTTTGAAAACGTGCAATGTTTCCGGGACGGCGGGCGCAGAGCGCTGGTCGGAGGATTCAGGAGGTAGCCCGATGGCTCAGTTAGAATTGCTCAGCGCCGGCGCGGTAAAGCCCGGCCTGGCGAATGTCATTGACGCTTTCCAGCAGGCAACCGGCCATCAAGTAAACGCCACCTTCGCCACCGCGCCGGAAATTCGCAAACGCATCGGCGAGGCGGCGGCCGATGTCGTGGTTGCGCCTCCGCAGCTGCTCGATGATCTGGTCAAGGCCGGGAAAGTCGGGGGAGAACGGTTCATGGTCGGGCGCGTCGGCGTGGGCGTCATGGTTCGTGAAGGCGCGCCCTTGCCGAAGGTCGCCACGGTCGACGAGCTCAGGCAGTCGTTGCTCGAAGCGGATTCCGTGGTCTACAACCACGCCTCCACCGGTATCTATCTCGAAACGCTATTCGCCCGCCTCGGCATCGCGGCGCAGCTTAAGACCAAGACGACGCGTTATCCGGATGCCGCGGCGGTCCTCGATCACGTCAGTAGAGGGAAAACCAGAGAGATCGGCTTCGGCGCCACCACGGTGATCGTCGATGGAAAGAGCAAGGGGCTCATATTCGTCGGTCCTCTGCCGGCCGAAATCCAGAACTACACGGCTTACGCCGCGATGGTGACGCCCGCGGGTGCTGCTCGCGACGTCGCACGCGAATTTCTCAACTATCTCGCCAAGGATGCGGCCAAGGCAATTCTCGCGGAGGCGGGGATTCAAACCTGATGCGCCTCGGCGCTCTCTAATCCGGCTTAACTGCTAAAGAACATTCCGCGCAGATGCGCCAGACGCGCACGCAGATTGAGGCTCGGAGCCTTTGCCGCGATCCTTGCCCAGATTTTCGACCGGCCGAGATCATCGAACAGCGAGTAAGCCACCGGCGTGATCAGGAGCGTGATCAACAGCGACAGCCCGCCAATGATGACTTTCGCCATCGACGCCCGCGATGCCGCACCCGGCCCGCGACCCAGCGTTCGCGCGGTTTTTTACTTGATCTCCCAGCCGCCGCCTAAAGCCTTGTACAACGCCACCAAATTCGATGCCATGATCGCCTCGCTCTGGGTGAGATCGTTTTCGGCGGCATACAGCGAGCGCTGGGCATCGAGAACGTCGAGGAACGGAATCAGGCCCCGCGTGTAAAGCTCGGTGGCCATCTGCACGGTGCGGCGATTGGCCGTTACGGCATCGATTAAAGAGCGGTAGCGAGTTTGCTCATTGCCGTAGTTGGCGAGCGCGTTCTCGACATCTTCGAGCGCGATGAGCACGGATTTTTCATAGAGCCGCAACGCTTGTTCCTGCTGCGCATTGCGGATTTCGATATTCGCGCGGATCTTACCGGCGTCGAAAACCGGCCAGCTGATGGTCGGGCCGATGGACCAGAAGCGGCTTTGCCCCGTGAACCAGTCGCTGGCGCTGATGCTCTGCAAGCCGAAAGTTCCGAGCAGGGACAATTTCGGATAGAGATCAGCCGTGGCGGCGCCGACTTGCGCCGTCGCGGCGGCCAGTTGGCGTTCGGCGCGGCGGATGTCGGGACGGCGCCGCAAGAGGTCGACGGGAAGGCCGACCCGCGCCTGCGGCGGCAGCGCCGGAATCGGCGCCTCGTTGGCGAATTCTGTGGACAATGCGCCCGGCTGGGCGCCGAGCAGCACATCGAGGCGGTACAATGCTTGTTTCAATCCGCTTTGCAGGATCGGAATCTGCGCCGCCGTGGCGCCCACCTGCCCTTCCGCCTGAGCGACTTCCAGATCGCTCGCAAGCCCTGCATCGAATCGTACTTTCGTGATCGACAAGGTCTCCCGCTGCGCGCGCAGGTTTTGTTGTGCCACCGCGAGCCGGCGTTGGAAGCCGCGCAGATCGATATAATTTTTCGCCACGTCGCCGAGCAAGGTCACAAGCACCCCTCGCCGCTCTTCGACCGACGCTTCGACGTTTGCCTCCGCGGCTTCGACGCGGCGGCGCGCGCCGCCGAAAATATCGATCTCCCAGCCGGAGTCGAAACCGCTCTTGAACAAATTCTGTTCCAACTGTCTGCCTCCGCCCGGCGCCGCCACGGCGCCCTGCGACGGCGAGCCCACCGCGTTTTCACTGGCACGGTTGCGCGTGTACGACCCCGATACATCCACGGTCGGCCATAAACCGGCGCCGGCGACACCGAGGGCGCCGCGCGCTTCGCGGATGCGCGCTTCAGCGATGCGCAGATCCAGGTTGGACTTGACGGCGCGTTCGACCAACGAATCGAGCAGGGGATCGTTAAACTCCCTCCACCACTTAGCCAATTCGGCTGAATGTGTATCGATGCCGCTCTGGCGCGCCTCCTGCCAGGCGTGAGGGAGCGCGGTCACCGTCGGCTTGTAGTCGGGACCGACCGCACAGCCCGCGCTCAACAGCAAAAATCCCGCGGCCCAAGCAAGCGCCGTGACTTTCATCACCAGCGCCTTTCGGCCGCATCTGGCATCGCGGCGGCGCGCGTCGAGCGGAAAAACGACGTGCGGTTTAATACTTTTTCTTGGAATTCTTCCAGATAAAGGTAGATCACCGGCGTGATGTAAAGGGTAATAAATTGCGAAACGATAAGACCGCCGACGATGACAAGGCCGAGCGGCCGGCGCGAGGCGCCGTCAGCTCCGAATCCGAGCGCAATCGGCAGCGCGCCGAACACCGCAGCAAGGGTCGTCATCAGTATCGGCCGAAAGCGGTCCATGCTGGCGTCGTGAATCGCCTTTTCCGCCGACTCGCCTACCGCGACGCGCTGGAGGGCGAAATCGACGATCAGGATGCCGTTCTTTTTGACGAGCCCCATCAACATGAACATGCCTACGAATGCATAAAGCGACGCTTGCTCGCCGAACAGATACAGAGTCAATAGCCCGCCCACAAGCGCCGTGGGCAAGGTCGACAGCACAGTCAAAGGATGCAGGTAGCTTTCGTAAAGGATAGCAAGGATGACGTACATCACAAATACCGCCAGAAACATGAGAACGGTCAGATCGCGGACCGTGTTGCTGAAAGTCAGCGCTTCGCCCTGAAAACCTGCACGGATTGCCGGCGGCACAATCTCCGCCGCCGCGCGGGTGATGAATTCCGTGGCTTCGCCGATGGCCACGCCCGGCTTGAGATTGAAGAACAGCGTCACGCTGGTGAACTGGTTTAAATGATTGACCGCTTGCGGACCCAGGGAAGTCTTCCATCGAACCAGGGCGTTGAGCGGCACGAGATTTTTACCATCGTCCGATTTGATGTACAGCCGCGACAGATCGCCCGGCTGCGAACGCGCTTTGTCCTCGACCTCCAAAATCACTTTATATTGATCTTCGGGCTGTTTGATCAGATAGAGATAGTTCTGTGAATAAGCGTTACGTAGCAGATTCAGAATGCGCGCCTCTGAAACTCCGTAAATTCGCGCCTGCTCGCGGTGGATCTCAATATCGAGATTCGGCGTGTTGTTGAAATAATCCGAAGATAGCGTCAAGAAACCTGGGAAGGATCGCAGTGTCGCCATAAGTTTTGTTGCCGAGTCATAAACTTGCTGTGGATGGATTCCGGAAAGCGAAAAAGCGTACCGTCCTTGATTCTGGCTCGTCGCCCCAGTGCTGATCTCCAACACGGGAAAAGGCCGCAAGAACGGCAACACACCCGGGATCGTACCGAGCTTACCCATTAATTGGCCCGCCACGTCCTGGATAGGCGCACGCTCTTCCGGCCCCGCGAGGAACGCCAGCAGCAGGCCCTGATTTGACGACAGGAACTGGGCATTTCCGGTCATGGTCAAGGTCGCGCCGACGCCTGGGTCCTGCCGCAGAATTCCATCGGCCTGGTCCTGAAGGACGCGCATCTGCTGCGGTGAAGAACCTTCCCGACCGATCATAACACCCCAGATAAAGCTGCTGTCCCCGGTAGGCAGAAAAACCTTGGGGATAATCATGAACAGCCAAACCGTACCTGCCAGACAAACCACCCAGATCAAAGCCGCCACCCAGCGCAGGCGCAGGAACCACCAGAGCGTTCTGCTATAAAAGCCTAAAAAACGCTTCTCCCAAGCCCCCATCACCCGCTCCATTCTAGTCTGTTTCGAATCCGGGCCGCGGTCCCGCAAGAGGCGCGCGCACATCAGCGGAGTCAAGGTCAGCGACACGAGCCCCGATGCCATGATCGCGATCACAATCGTGACGGCGAACTCACGAAAGATGCGGCCGACGATCCCGGACATAAAAACCAGCGGCAGAAACACCGCGGCGAGCGAGATGGTCATGGAAAGAATGGTGAAGCTGATTTCCTTGGCGCCATTGATCGTTGCCTCCAGCGCCCGCTCCCCCCGCTCCATCCGGCGCACCGTGTTTTCCAGAAACACGATGGCGTCGTCCACCAGAAAGCCAATAGCCAAGGTAAGCGCCATCAGCGATAGGTTGTCCAGGCTGTATCCCAACAGATCCATCACCATGAAGGTGATCAGAAGCGACAGCGGCAACGCCAAGGTCGGGATCAACGTATCCGTCGCCCGCCCCAAAAAAAGAAAGATCACAATCACGACCAGAGCAAAGGCGATAGCGAGCGTGATTTGCACCTCGATAATATTGCGAATGATCGTCTGCGAACGGTCGTACACCGGCGTGACCCGCACCGAGCTCGGCAGCTCCGTGCTGATCAACGGCAAGAGATTGCGAACGCTATTGGCGACTTCAATGACGTTGGCTCCGGCCCGGCGGTTTACCGCGACGATCACGGTGGCGGACGGCTCGGGATAACCTCGCACCCAAAAACGCATCTTGATGCGCTCGTCCTCGATGGAGTTTTTCACTTGCGCCACGTCGCGCAGATAGACGGGCGAGCCGTTTTTGCTGCTGACGATCAGGTTGCTGTACTGTTCGGCATTTTCCAGCTGGCCCTGGGGTCGTAGCAGCAGCGTGCCCGCCGAACCGTCGAACTGACCTGCGCCGATACTGCTGCTCCCTTGTCGAATCGCGCCCGAAAGATCGTCGATGGAAATTCCTCGCGCCCACATGGCCGCGGGATCGGCCTTGATCCGAACCGCCGATTTGGCGCCGAAGACGCTCACCTGGCTCACGCCGGGTAAAATACTTATGCGTTGGCCGACTTGAGTGCTGGCGTAATCGTAGAGCTGGCCCGGCGTCACCGAGTCGCTGGTGAGCGCGATATACATAATCGGCTGATCGTTCGGGTTGGTCTTGGAAAAGGTCGGCGGTGCCGGCAAATCGGCCGGCAGGTTGCCGGTGGCCTGCGATATCGCCGTCTGCACGTCGGTCGCGGCGGCATCGATGCTCTTGTCCAGATCGAACTGAAGCGTGAGACTCGTGTGCCCTTGAGTGCTCTTGGAGGTCACCAGTTCCAAGCCGTTGATCTGCATGAACCGGCGCTCCAGTGGCGTGGCAATGTTGTTCGCCACGGTTTCGGGACTGGCGCCCGGATAGTTGGCTTGAACTTGGATGACCGGATAGTCGACCGCCGGCAAGTCGTTTACCGGCAGCCGCATGTAAGCAAGCACGCCGAACAAAATCGCCGACAGGGTCAAGACCGTCGTCATGACCGGATGATGGACAAACCGTTCCGAAAAATTCACGACTTGCTCTCTGCCTTCGTCGCCGGTGAGCCTGCCGGCGCGCCCGTTTTCGCGACGTTCACTTTGCCGCCCGGCGTAACCGCGAGCTGTCCCTGGACAACCACGCGCTCACCCGCCTTAATGCCCTGGTTGATAACCACCAGATCTCCCTGGCGCTGGCCGAGGTTGACGGGCCGCAGTTCGGCGCTGGAGTCGTCTTTTACAACGTAGAGGAATGGGCCTTTGGCCGACATCTGCGGCGCATCCGCTGAAATCAATACTGCTCCCCGGTGCATGCCCAGAATGAGACGGATGTTGGCAAAGCGGCCAGGCCAAAAGCGCCGGTCGTTATTGGCGATGGTGGCGCGGAGTTTCACGGTGCCGGTTCCTTCCTGGACGGAGTTGTCAAGGAAAGTAAGTTTCCCGTCACGCGGTTTGTCTGCTTGATCAGGCAAGCGCACTTCCACTTTCAGCGTGCCCTGGGTCATGTTCCGCTGGACAGATGTAAGATCGTTCTCGGGGATGGTGAAGTCAACGTAGATGGGATCGAAACGCTGAATTACCAACAGGGAACTATTATTCGCGGTAACGACGTTACCGAGATCCACCAGCCTCTGTCCCGCCCGGCCATTGAGAGGCGAGCGTATCGTGCAGTAGTCGAGGTTGAGCCGAGCAGTCTCGACCGCAGCCTGGTTTTGCTTCACTTGCGCCTCAGCCACTTCAATGGCGTTTTTCTTAACGTCATAGTCCTGCCTGGAGACCGCTCTCTGGTCGGTGACGCTGGCAACGCGGTCGAAATTGATCTTCGCGAGATCCAACTGCGCCTTGGCTTGGGCAAGGTTGGCCTCCGCCGCATTGAGCTGGGCCCGGTACGGGCGCGGGTCGATGGTAAACAAAACTTGGCCGACTTTAACGTCTGCGCCGTCGGTGAAATGAATCTGCACAATGCGTCCGGAGACTTGCGGCTGTATGGAGACCACCTCGCGCGCAACAGTCTTGCCAATGGCGTCGAGATAGACGGGCACGTCCCGCGTGATCGCGGCAGCGACCGTCACTGGCGCCGGGGGTCGCTCGAAGGTGGCCGGTGCCTTTTTCTCGCAGCCAGCGAACACCAGCGCGAAGAACCACATTAAACCCAGCGCTCCCGCAGAATAGTAAAACGATTTCTGATTATTTCTCATGCCGGATCGCCCTCACATTAAGCCGCCGGATTGTTTTTGAAGTTCATATCCCCCACCTCGCGGTCTGAAACTCATTGATGAGTGAATCTTTACTTATCGACATCGTAAACACATCAGCCGGCCAGCAACGACAAGGCCTTTGGCTGGTAGTACCGCTTGATCGCTTCCTCCTTTAGACCGACGCCCAAAAGCGCGAACCAAGTCGCCTGCTCAACCAGGGTATCCGCGGACACTTTATAATCGACAGCCGGAATCTTAGGATGGCGATGAAGCATCAACGAGAAGGCGATGTGGTGAACGAACCATACGCGCAGGTCGCCGCGCACCGGAACCTTCCGCAGATCCCCCGCTTTGGCCGCCTCGTTTAAACAGGCGGCGAATTTTTTGATCCAAGCACTGGCGAACTTCTTGTGCGTCAGCCTGACGAACGCTCCGTCGCCGAGCAGGCTGCGCGCCAACAGACTGTTCATCACGGTTTTGTTAACATCGCCAGCCCCTCCCTGGATGTAATGGAGAATGGTAAAGTGGACCATGATCACGAGCGTTGCACTGGTTGGTTCCAGCGCCAGGATGCGGTTGAATTCGACGAAGGTGGGTCCTTTCGCGCAGGCGTCGAGCATGGCGGCATAGAGCGACTCCTTGCTGGGAAAGTGCTTATAAAGAAGCGCCTCTGAGACACCGGCCGCATTCGCCAGCTCTCGCGTGGTCGTACCATCGAAGCCTTGCTCGGCAAAAACCCCTTTGACAGCTTCGACAATAGCTTCCCGGCGATCTTCGGAGGACAATCGCGATGAAGTTTTCATTGTGTCGTAGGTTAGCATTCACTTACTAATTCTGTCAAGACAGGGATCCGCTCTTGCGACCTTCTATGAGGCCAGTTTTTATAAAGCGGCTGGGACCTGCCCTTTTCGCACGGGTGGGTCTGACGGCGCGAAGAAATCGCTGCCAAACCCCGTTGAACGGCCGCAATCACAGAACAAATCTCGGCACCTACCCTTCTGTCCGCCCACACTTCAATCTAACGCCAACAACTCGCGGCACTGCGCGCTGTCGCATTGCTTTCCAAGCCCCACAGCCGCAACGTCCGTGCGGCTCCGCGGTTTATTCCAACACGTTTTATCCCTTGCGTCGCTACTGCCGGCATCAGCACTGAGCTTGATTGCTCCCACGCTTTGGGGATAAAACGCTAAACGTTAGGCGGAACCGACAGATGCGGAGCTTCTGTCCGTAGAAGAAACACCACCGCGCATGACACGCGCCATCACTTCTGAAATCGTGGAGGGCTATTCACTCTGCCCTCGGAAAGCATTCCTTCTTCTGTGGGACAGAGTCGAGAGGGACCCGCACGACCATGCCTCTCTCATTGAAGAACAGGAGGCGGAGAACCGTAAGACCTATCGCAGCCGCTTGTTGGAGACTACCAGCGCGGTATTATCCTATGGCCCATTTGACCCCTCAGGTGACCGGGAGATTGTCCTCGACGTTGTCCTGTCCGCGGATGGGCTGGAAGCCCGCTGTGATGCCGTACGATGGGCAAGAAGGACTTCGGAGAGGGGTCGAGAGGGGTCACGAGAGGGGTCAAATCTTTTGTTGACAGTCAATCGTCAGACATCGTTGACAGTCCGGCAAAGTGAATTTCATCGGCGGCAAGACATGTGAGGGAGCGTTCTAACAGAAGCCAACAACTTACAACAAAAGATTTGACCCGTTTGTCCCGTTTGTGATGGTGAGATTGCCGATGGACGATGCTAGTTCTTATGACGGCTCAGCGGCAACGCGTTTGTCCGACCGCAGACGGTCGGGCGAACGGGGTGGCGGGTGAGCCGTGGCTTTTGAGAATCCTGATCCGACGTTCGCACATCAGGCCGATCGAGTACACGGCCTCTACCAGTTCATCGCCGATATCCGAGACAAACACAGCTCGCAAGAGGCTGATGCTCGCCGCGTCAACTTGAACAACATCATGATGGCAGCGAATGCAGCGACTACCACCCTTCGACTGCTGTCCTGGGCAAAACAGGGCGGGGAAAGCGCACTCATTCAGGCCCTCGGCCTATCGAAGCCGGAGTACGTCAACTTCGTTGCGGAGGATCTGCTGCGTTCGACGCGGCTGTTCTTGCTGCTTGAATCTCAGTTCCAGATAGAAACTCTTTTTCGCAACATATTGATCGCACTGGGACAACCGGCGGGCAAGCAGGGCTTCTACAACGTTGCCCAGCAGTTACTGAGCGTCAGTGGTGTCGGCGGCGCCGAGACGAAGCTCCGCATTCTGAATGTCGGGGCGCTGTTGCGGAACAGCATGCATTCGAACGGCATCCACCACGGCTACAAGGGGGCCAGCACTCTCGAAACGATCGACGGCGTGGAGTTCAGATTTGATCACGGCGGCCGGGTTCAATGCGGCAGCTGGTTTCACATCGTGACTGCGATTCGGGCGAGTCTGAAGATTGTCGATGAGATTCTCAGTGCCTCTGGGGTGAAGGCTGTGGCCCTGATACCTGACGAGTACGCCACACAGCGTGCGTCCGACGAGGCGTAGAATGGACGCCGCCTAACCAGCTGGAGCCGACAGCGCCTTAACGGTCTGCGCCGCGGCTCAGTTGTGGCGTTAGACACGACAATGTTGACAGTTTTTTCCTGAGGTCCGTGAACATCGCCAGCCGAGAACGCTAACGAAATTGTTTCTCGACTTTCGAATTCAACCTCCCACTCTCAACTTCCACGTTTTCGTAATTCCGAAAACACGATAAAGGTCGGGGTCAGGTCTAGCAAGATAGCAGACACATGTGAACATGGTCCACCATCACGTGCCCCTCCACCGGTTCTAACCCAAACCGCCGACACAGCTCCTTGAATATCTCCCCCACCGCTCACCGCATCGCCCCAAACATTGATTTTCTCCGATACTTGGGTACGATCACCACGTGGTACCGGCAGTACCACTTCACGTGACTTTGGCTTTGCCATTCTCTCGTTTTGATTTCTCCTCTCTTTCTGGACTTGGCAGGCCCAGGGGAGAGGAGAAATCTTTGTGCCCCGCAAATCAATTCCTGCACACGGCAGAGCCTCTGTTTTTCTCACCGCCATAGGCGGTGGCTTAGCTATTGGAGTTATCAGCAGATCGGGAAGTATTTTGGGATACATTTTACAACCGTGGGTCGAATCGTCAGGGCAGCGAGAAAGGTCAGAGGGAATAGGCTTGCATGATTGGGAGGTGCTTCAATGCTAGACCTGACCCCAGCTCCAACAGCCTATGAATCTAGCGATCCGATTGGCAGGTTCGTAAACCGAAAGGAGAGCCGTACGCTGAAGCAATCATGTACTATATGCAAAATCGTCGGCGCTATTGCGATCATCGGGGCGCTCAATTGGGGCATCGTCGGTCTTGCTCAGGTGAACCCGGTCGAACAGATATTTGGCGCCGGAGCGGCTCGCTGGATCTACGCTTTGGTCGGCCTTTCCGGGATAGCGCTGCTAGTGAGTCATTTCCACATCTGTCCCGCTTGCAGGAAAATCAAAGCCTGAGTTTTCGCGGCTCAGCAACGGTTCAGGAGGTGCGGTTCCCATGTGACGTGGGCGGCGTACGGGTGTTTTCCGCGCTCGCGGTTTTTACGACGAACTGCCAAGATCAGAAAGCTATGAAATCAAGAATCGACAGACCCTCGATCCGATGATCTACACGCATGTCTTGAACCGTGGTGGAAAAGGCGTTCGCAGCCCGGCTGATAGCTTGTGAGCCAGTCCACGCTGTGCAGGCATATTGATGCTATCCGACCGGGTATATTGAATATACGAGTGAAAGAAATTGTTTGACAACACATTGACTGAACCAGTAAATCTCCCATTGTGGTAATTTCGGTCAAGGTAATATCGTTGGTCAGTATACTCAGTGGTTGAACTAAACCGCTGCGCGGTGGCGGTTGCCGTGCGGGGTTTACGGCTTTTTGTCCGCTTCTGTTTTTCGCCTCTTTTCCCTTAGCTCCAAGTCCCGCTCCAGTTTTCTGTTTTACGTGATAGCC
>Ga0214473_10001967_pt1 | contig 25977 bp, 25 predicted proteins | sample RVTome_7_FD_203509 | JGI IMG/M metagenome (GOLD analysis project Ga0214473, IMG submission 203509) | Soil microbial communities from uranium-contaminated site in the Upper Colorado River Basin, Wyoming, United States - RVT98D197 | ecosystem: Environmental > Terrestrial > Soil > Contaminated >...
GCAGAGAAAATCGCTTGGTCATGGTCCCAAAAGCCGGAGGCCATACTGCCGCTCCCAAGGGTAACGTCCTGCTGAAACGCTTGAATAAAAGTGTTTGGGTTTTGGAGTCACTTGCGGAGGCCTTCAGCGATAATTGAAAGATCTGTGTAGCCGTTTTTAAGGAGAAGTATGGAAGATCACCTGGATGGAAAACCCTCCCGGCGGCAGTTCATAAAGACCTCTTCCGCAGCAACCGCCTTTGTGCTCGCCCCCAGCTTACCCGTTAAGGCGAAGACTGAACCTGAACAGGAAAAAGCGCCGCAGGCATTGACCGGAAAGCAGTTTATTGCTGATTCGCAGACGCATATTTTTTGGCGCCGCGAGGGACATGTAAATACAAGCGAACGTGGATGGTGGTTTCTAAACCAGCTCGATACCTTTTACAAGGCGGTGGCCGGCGCTAATGGCAGCGTAAAGGATTTGACGAAAGCGCGTTTTCTGGACCTGGTGTTGCGACAAAGCGAGACCAGTGTAGCTCTCCTGAACTGTCTTGCGTTAAAGGACTTTTATGGGGGCAAACACATGCTCACACCCGAAGAGGCGGTTGAAGTTCGCTCCCTGCTCCCAGACCGAGTGGTTGTGCTCGGAAGTGTTGACCCGGCCGACGGAAAGCCTGCCCTCGAAGATTTAGAGCGCCAGGTAAAAGATTTCAAGATCACCGGTATCAAATTGTATCCCGGCGACTATGACAATCATGGCTGGCACGCCGACGACGAAAAGATTGCTTATCCGCTTTGGGAGAAATGTCGCCAGCTTGGCGTACGATACATCGCTATTCACAAAGGGCTGCCTTTTTCCATCTTCAACGCGAAGTATTGTCATCCCGAAGATGTTGACCAGGCGCTCGACGACTTTCCCGATCTCAATTTTGTTTTGTATCACTCGGCTTACCCATATCTGGATGAGCTAACTATGATGGCCTTTCGGCTAACTGGACGTAAGAGCAATCTTTACGTTGATCTCGGAGGGCTATTCGCAATCATGATGAAGGCCCCCTATGAGCTGGGACACACCATGGGCAAGCTGCTTAAATATCTGGGTTCCGACCACATCATCTGGGGAACTGACTCCCCAATCACCGGCTCGCCGCAACCGTACATCGACTTTTTTAGGAGTTATCAAATACCGGAGGAATTGTGCGAGCGCTACGGCTACCCGCAGATCACCAACGAAGATAAGCGCAAAATCATGGGCGAGAATTTGGCACGTCTGCTTGGTATCAATATAGAGGAGCGCATGAAGCGCGTCGCCAACGACATTGTTTCTCGGTCGAGAGAGGAGTCGGTCTAAGTTCGGGTTTGGCGTGCAGTTAGAGGACAGGTAATACACCTTTTGATGAACCTTGCAACGAAGAATCATGCAATTGAAGGCGCTAAGAGGAGAAAGCTATGAGCAAAAGTAGCCCCCAAACAGCGGCTGCAAAACCCTGGGAGTGTGCAAACAACGATGAGCTGATCGTCAAGCTGAGAAGCTACAGGGATGAGAGGCACGTTGCGGATCACCCATTCACGCAATCGATCGTTAAAGGTGAGATTAGCCGCGAAGGCATTGTTTCCTATTTGGGCCAGTTTTGTGTCTACGTGGAGAGAGGCGGGAAGGCGTGGTTGCCGTGGCTGATGGGAAACATTCCCGTGAGCCTGGAATTCAGAAAGGCGAAGAACGCTCTGTTGGACAATCTCTACGGTGAGTTTAGAAGCCCCGCCGATCACGTTGATCTATTGCTTGATATGGCCGAAAAGGCCTTCGGCGCTAGCAAGGATGAACTCTACAACTCCAAGTTGTTGCCGGAAACTTCAGCATTCATGAGAGTTGAAGAATATTACGCGCGGGATGCCTCCTGGCTTGAAGCTGTCACCGCCCTCGGCTTTGCGTTGGAGACACAAAGTCCGCGTTACTTCACGGAAATTCGACGTGGCCTGCAGCAACATTACGATTTAAAGGACCCTTATTACTACGACATGCATATCTCGGCCGATGTTGAGCATGGCGACACCGTCGAAGTCCTACTAAAGGCTTATACAAAGCCCGATAGCATGGAAGCGGTGTGGAAGGCAGCAATCGAATCACTTGACGCTTATCAACTCTGGCATGATGGTTTGTACCGGGCTTACGTTACAGGCAAGAGGTTTTAAAGGAGAAATTTCGGTAACGTAAACTGTTAGTTTGCGCTGGCGAATTAACTGCACAACTCAATACGGCCGCAAACTAACAGTTTACGTTACATAGTAAGGGGGGAGTGAGACAACCAGGTAGTGGCCTCGCAATTAACGCAAAGCAAGAACGCAGTGCTGGAGCCTGTAGTCAAATACAGGCTCCTTAACAAAATACTGGAGGACCGCGCAACCCAGTATGGTGACCGGCAATTCCTGAACTTCGCCGGCGAGCGGACTATCAGCTACGCCGCTTTGAATGAGACGGCAAACCGTTTTGCCAACGGCTTGCTTGAACTTGGCCTAAGCAAAGACAGCAAGGTTGCCATAATGCTGCCAAACTGTCCCGAATATCTCTTCGTGTTGTTCGGGGCGGCCAAGATTGGCGCCATCAGTGTGCCAATAAACACTGCCTATAAAGGGCCCTTGCTTGAACATCTTCTAAACAATTCTGACGCCGAATTGCTCGTGATTGACGAACAATACCTGAGTGGCATCAATGAAATTCAAGATAGTTTAGGCAAACTAAAGACCGTGCTGCTCTACTCGGAAAAGGGAACTAGCCAGCCGACTCTTTTGGGCCACCGGCAAACCTTGAGGGTGGACCGCCTTTACGAATCATCAACGAAGAAGCCTGAAGCGGAGATTGCCCATACCGATACCTTGATGATTTTGTACACGGGTGGAACGACTGGCCCTTCAAAGGGCGTCGTTATGAGCAACCACTTCTATTATTTCTACGCTCATTTGGTAAGCGGAAGCATCGGTTATACAGAGGATGATGTTTCATATACCTGCATGCCGCTCTTCCACATCAATGCGCAGATTGGTTCAATTGTTTCCGCCCTTTATGCAGGAGCTCAGGTAGCTCTGTATCGACGATTCAGTGCGAGCAGTTTTTGGGACGAAATACGTTCGTCCGGAGCAACTGTGTTTCTGGGAATGGGCGCGGTGGGCAATATTCTGGCAAAGAATCCACCCAGTTCCGCAGATTCCAACAATCGAGTCCGATTGGCAGTCATAGTTCCACCGCCCGAAAACTTAGAACAATTTGAGCAGCGGTTCGGTTTTAGAGTCATCTACGAAACGTTTGGTATGACGGAAGGGTTAATAATCCCGCCAAAACTATATGAGCCAAGACGGCGCGGATGCTGCGGCAAACCCATTGACGATTACCAGATCAGAATTGTGGATGATAACGATCTGCCGTTGCCCGCGCGTGAGGTGGGCGAGTTGGTTGTTCGTCCCAAACAACCGTACACGATGATGTCTGGGTACTATAAGATGCCGGAAGCTACTCTCGAAGCCTTTCGCAACTTGTGGTTCCACACGGGTGATCTGGGTTATCTGGACGACCAGGGATATCTCTACTATGTGGGTCGAAAGAAGGACGCCATTAGACGTAGGGGAGAGAACATTTCAGCTTACGAAATTGAGAGTGTCGTCAACCAGCATGCGAGCGTCCTAGAGTCGGCAGCTATAGCAGTACCTTCAGAGTTGGGTGAGGACGACGTGAAGATTGTCGTTGTGCTTAGGCCCGGCGCCCAACTCTCACCCGAGGAGCTGATCCGTTTCTGTGAGCCTCGCATGGCCTATTTCATGGTGCCGCGTTACGTGGAGTTTCACACTGGCCTCCCAAAGAACCCGTCACAGCGCATTGAAAAGTACAAATTAAGGGAAGAGGGCAATACTGAAAATACGTGGGACCGTGTTCTGCAGGGATTGGAGTTAACGAGATAGCCGAACGCTGGCTCTGTTGAAAACCGAAGTCGTGTCCAACCTGAGACGCAGAGTGGCGATTGTAGGAGTCGGCGAAACCGATGTCGGCCGAGTACCCGGCTTGAGCGCCACCCAGATGTACGTGAAAGCCAGCCGTCTTGCGCTTGAAGATGCTGGCCTGACTAATAGCGACGTTGATGGTGTCATTACAGCAAATTCATGGTCGGAGCCGCATTATTATCACGCTGAATGGATCGCAGAATATTTAGGGATTTGTCCCCGTTACTGTCTGACGGTGGGAACCGGGGGCGGCACGATCATAGCAGCCGTACATCATGCGGCGAGCGCGATTGTCTCCGGCCTCTGTGAGACAGTGTTGATCGCTGCGGCCGATAACTGGTTGTCGGCGTTCTCGCGGGAGAAGATGGTTGAACTGATGGCGGCCAACGCCGGCCATCCGCAATTTGAGATTCCGTATGGCAGTTTTGTTCCGGCGTTATATGCGCTTTACGCAAAGGCGCACATGGAACGCTACGGAAGTACGGCGGAGCAATTTGCCAACGTCGCAGTCGTAGCTCGGCGGCACGCTTCGCTGCACCCGGGTGCACAAATGCGTGTGCCCATAACGGTTGAAGAGGTGCTGGCGTCAAAGCAAGTGGCCGAGCCGTTGCACCTGCTGGACTGCGCCCTGATCTCAGATGGCGGAGGCGCAATGGTGCTCGCGTCAGCGGAGCGCGCGGTGGATGGGAAAGCCAAACCTATTTTCTTGCTGGGTATCAGTGAAGCTCACCGTAATGAGCATGTCTGTCAGGCAAAGGACTTGACAGAAACAGCGGCAAGCGAATCGGGCCCTCGGGCATTCGAGCTCGCCGATGTGGCGCCGCCGGATATCGATGTGGCGATGCTCTATGATCCGTTTACCTTCGCGGTTGTCATGTTTTTGGAAGATTTAGGGTTTTGTGAGCGGGGAAGCGGTGGCAGTTTCGTACAGGCGGGCGAGACACAGCTAGGCGGGGACTTACCAATAAATACGAATGGCGGATTGCTATCTTACGCGCACCCGGGAAACCCCGGCGCCCTCTTGCTTGCTCTGGAAGCAGTGCGCCAATTGCGAGGTGAGTGCGGCGACCGTCAGGTTCAGAATGCAAAACTTGCACTGGTTCATGCCGAAGGCGGCATCATGTCTTCGCACTGCACGGCAATTTTTTCGAATTAAATAGGGAGCAATACTGTGCCTATCTATGAATACATCTGCGAGAGCTGTTCGGAAGAGTTTGAAATACTGCAGTCACTGAACGCGAGCGCAGCAGGCAGTTGTCCTCACTGTGATGGAGCTCTCGAGCGGAAGGTCTCGGTAACGAATTCGAATTTCGGCAAGTTCAGCAGTGCAAGCGCAGAACGTTATTCCAAACTTACGGTGCAACAGCAGGCCAAAAAAGAACTCGATCGTTTGACTGAACACTCAAAAAAGACAGGCATTCCCCTGGATGATCTGTTTGAGGTGCATTGAAGTGGCCGGGATGACCGACAGCAGTTATCAGGAGCTGATCTACACTAAACGCGGAAAGGTCGCCGAGATTACGCTTAATCGCGCCGACGTCCTTAATGCAATAAGTGTAGAACTCTACACGGAGCTTGGGGATGCTTTGGATGCTGCCAGCAACGACGCGTCGGTGCAGGTAATTGTAATTACCGGCGCCGGTCGCGCATTTTCAACAGGTGGAGATCTGAAACAGGGCGATAAGGTCAATCGCGATGAGCCGAAACGGTTTGCTGAGGCGTCAGACCGTATGTTCAAACAGATTCTTGGAAGCGCCAAAACGGTAATAGCCAAGGTGAATGGTATCGCCCAGGCAGGAGGTCTATTGATCGTTGCCGCATGTGATCTGGCAATTGCTTCGGAGCGTGCGACGTTCAAATGCCCAGAGGCGCTCGTCGGCATATGGGAGCCGTATTCCGCAGTTTTGCTGCCACCGCAGATTGGCATCAAGCGGACCAAATATCTACTGCTTGCCAGCGAGTCGATAGACGCTGATGAGGCAGAGCGGATTGGCCTGATCAATCGTGCCGTACCTCACGAAGAGCTTGACGCAGCAACCGAAAAGTTGATTGAACACGTTTTGGCCGGTGGGCCAACGACGCGTCGTATGTTCAAGCAGATGCTCAACAGGCACTTAATGTCGTTTGACACCCGTATGGTTTGTGAAGCTCTCAGCTCTGACGAGGGGCTCGAAGGAATGGCGGCGTTTGCCGAAAAGAGAAGACCGAAATGGCGGGAATAGAATCGAATCTCTGAGCATCGCCACCTTCTTATTAGCGATATGGCCCAACTTGCAGAAAATTCAGTCCCCATTGCTGAAGGGCTATTTGAATGGCTGAATGACGGCGCACACCTTATAGGTAGTAAATGTCTGGAATGTTCCGAAGTAGCATTTCCGCAGTCGTCATTTTGTCCGCGGTGTTGCAGGCAAACCACCGAAAGAGTTCATCTTAGCCAACAGGGTCGTTTGTATAGCTTTACCGTTCAGCGTTTCAGGCCGCCGCCGCCGTTTAAAGGCAGTGAGCCCTTTCAACCTTATGGGGTTGGCGTGATTGAGTTGCCGGAGGGACTACGAGTGACCTCAGTGCTTGAAGAAGGTGATCCCGACAGACTTCGCGTTGGCATGCTGATGGAGTTGCTCGTTATCCCCTTCTTTGCAGATAACGAGGGCCGCGAAGTGGTCGGATATAAGTTTAAGCCGGTGACAGAAGGTAAGGAGCCTGGTCCCCTGTCATGAGAGAGGTCTACGTACTCGGGGTGGGTTTACATCCGTTTGGTCGGTTTGGCGATAAGGACGTCATCGAGATTGGACGGGAAGCGGTAGTCAATGCCCTCAACGATGCGGGCCTTCAATGGCCACAAGTAGAAGCAGCATATTGCGGGACAGTCTTCGCAGGTCCAATGGGGGGTAATAAGGTATTGGCGCGCGTCGGCCTGACCGGAATCCCGATAATGAATGTGGAGAACGCTTGCGCCAGCGGTGGCTCTGCACTACGGGCTGCGGCGCAAGCAATCGCCGGCGGATTTTGTGACGTTGCCCTCGCTTTTGGCATGGAGAAGATGCCCAGGGGTTTCATTGCCGGTAATCCCGACGACTGGTTCGCGGTAATGGGGTTGGCGGTGAATCCTCAATACTTTGCTCTTAAAGCCCGCTGGCACATGGCGAACTTTGGCACCACCGAGGCTCAATTGGTCCAAGTTTCAGTCAAGAACCATCGCAATGGCGCGAAAAATCCGTTTGCCATGTACCAAAAAGAGATGAGTTTTGACGAGATTGCCAATTCGCCGATGGTGAACGATCCGTTGCGCTTATTGATGTTGTGCGCGCCTAATGAAGGTGCAGCAGCCATTATTCTGGCCACCAAAGAGATTGCGAAGCAACATACTACAAAGCTGATAAAGCTGGCCTCAGTTGTGTTGGACTCTCCTCTTTATGGAACCGTAGAAGTGCCACACATCTCGGTTAGCGCACGTGTGGAAGCGCCTACCGTAACGACTACAGCTTCCCGGCAAGCTTATGAGGAGGCTGGTATTGGTCCTGAGGATCTGGATGTAGTGGAACTTCAGGATACTGACTCGGCTTCGGAGATTATCTACAGTGAAGAGCTGGGTCTGTGCGGACGCGGGGAGGGAAGCCGGCTGCTGGAGGAAGGCGCTACCGAAATTGACGGCCGAATTCCGATAAACACCAGCGGGGGTCTCTTATCGAAGGGCGAACCATTGGGGGCGTCGGCGCTGGCCCAGGTTGCTGAAATTGTATTCCAACTCAGAGAAGAAGCGGGCGCGAGACAGGTGAAGGATGCCCGGGTGGGTCTAACTCATGTGTATGGAGCATACGGCAACTGCGCCGTTAGTGTGCTGCAAAGATAATTTCCGCCATCACTTTAAAAGCACGAATCGCAGACAGAGCAAAAATGGAGGATAGATTATGGCCACGAAACTTGAGCTTGCCAATGAGGCCAAGCCAGTCGATCAGTTCCTTGCGGATCTGCAGACTTTCATCCAGCAACATCACCCCAGGGACAGCAAGATCATTCAGGGGATAGTAAATGGCAGCGCCTCAAAAGCCGCCCTTCAAAAATTCGCGAAGGAGTTTTATGCCTATTCAGCATTTTCGGTCCGGCCGTTTGCTGCGTTAGTTGCCAATGCTCCCGATGAGACTTCGTATAAATTAATGCTCCAAAACTTTGCCGGAGAAGCCGGACTGCTTAATACCCCGCCCCATCCGGTACTGTACCGTGACTTTACCTTAGCCACAGGTGTGACCGAAGAGGAACTTGATACTCACATTCCCCTACCTACAACTCTGGGAGCAATGTACACCCTGAGCCATTTCTTGCGCGGTCCCTTCGATGAAGCGATTGCGGGCTTCGGGTTTGCAATCGAAGGACCGGCTGCTGAATGGGGCCGAATGATCCACGATGGCCTTAGAAAGCATTACGACTTCGACGAGAAAGCCATGACGTTTTGGGCCATCCACCTGGCCGAAGATGAAGAGGGCTCCGGGTTGGAGGAACAACACGGCGAAAATGCACGCCGGTTGATGACGCGTTTCGCTTCCGGAAAAGAACAACAGACTCGTATCGGAAACGCGTTTATGTATTCTGCCCTGGTTTTTGAAAACTTCTGGAAGGGTATGGACCAGTTTGTGGAGCAATGACTCCTCGAAACGCTAATCAAGCGCCTGCGACTGGTTACACATTTGCCCGAAGACACATTTCATAAAGGAGAGCTGAAATGGCTGCTGCTGAAAGACCACACGCCCAACAATTCTATCGTCCCGAGGCGCAGACGATGCCGCGCAAGGAACTTCAGGAACTGCAAAGCAGGAAGTTAAAGCGCGAAATTGACCGCGTCTGGAATCAGCCGATCCCATTCTTCAAGCGAAAAATGGAGTCGGTGGGTTTACGCCCTGAGCATATTCGTACAGTTGCTGATCTCAAAAACTTTCCCCCAACTGTAAAAGACGAACTGCGCGTTAACGAAGAAGAATATCCGCCATACGGTGATTACCGCGGCGCCGCGGTCACTGATTGCATCAGGCTGGGCCGCACCACCGGCACAACCGGGAAGCCGTCTACTTTGTTGTGGACAAAAAGAGATTACGAAATTGATGCGGAACTTTCCGCGCGCTCCATGTGGCGTTGCGGTATCAGACCGGGGATGAAACTGACACATACGCATCCTGGTGGTCTGTACGCAGGGGCCGACCGGCTGGGATCAGTGGTTGAAACGGCCGGTGTGTTGAATATGCCCATGGGCCCCCCGCTAAGTGATGATGTCATCAAGGATCACCTTCAACTTTGGAACAAGGTCAGGCCGGAGTCGTACGTATTGTTTGGTCCCGTCATGCTTCGCTACCATGAATCGGCGATCAAACTTGGTTACGATCCACACAAAGACTTCGGAATGAAGATCCTGCTCATAGGTGAGGCAGCCTGTCAGTATGAGTCAACCCGTAAGAAGTATGAACGTTTCTTCGACTCTGAAGTACATAACCTCAATGGCTCGTTGGAAATTGGCGTCATCATGGCCACCGATTGCAAGGTTCACGATGGAATGCATGCGCCGGAAGATTACGTTGTACTGGAAGTAATAGATCCAGACACGCAGCAGCCGACGCCTGCCGGCGAACGTGGCTACTTGACCCTAACCACCTTTGATCGCGACAACATTGTCATTCGTTACAACCTTGAGGACCTGGTTCGAGTGAATCCCGACCCCTGTTCCTGCGGTGAAACACACACCCGCTTTTTCTGGCAGGGACGAAGACAAGAAGTTGTCAATGTTTCAGGCAAGGAGATCTTGCCAGTAGACGTCATGGTGGCGCTCAACGAGATTCAAGAGTTAGGCGAGAGGCCGATCGAGTTTCAAATGGAGCGTTGGGGTAAGACGCAAGATCGGCTCAAGGTAAATCTTGAATACGATCCATCCCGAGTCACCGACACTGCGGCGTTTGGCGCAAAGATTAAGGAGCACTTCCGCCGTAACCTGAACATAGAAGTCGAGCCTGAATTGGTCGACACGGCAGTTTACCGTTCCACCTACAAGCCGATGCGTGTCATTGATGTATCGAAAGAATAAAAGGAGAGCAGCAATGGAAGAAGCCAGAGCCTTGGAACAAGACAGTGCGGAAGTGTTGGAAAAGTTGAAGGCACAGATATCCCGTAATTACAGCCTTCCTTTTTACCGCACGCGTATGGACCAATGGGGTATCAAGCCGACAGACATCCGCAGCTTCGATGATTTTCGTCGCATCCCGTTCATGAAGCGGGAGGATCAGGTGGCGAGTTTTGAAGAGAACCCACCTTTGGGCAGCATGTGGGATCCGGAAACGGTCCTCATTACGCATACACCTGCACCGGGAATAGGTCTGGTTCCTGAATATCATACCAGGGCCGACATCGATGCTTGTGCGGTGGCAGTTGCGAGGCGGCTGGCTGAAGCCGGCGTCACTAAAGATGATATTGTGGTGATCAACTCCAGTTATCACCTCGTGGTTTCCGGTCACACAGGGCAAGCAGCTTTTGTTCAACTGGGGGCAAAGGTGCTGCCTCTTGGTCCGGGCGAGACTGAGCGCCAGGTAGAGATAATCAATAAGTTTAATGCAACCGTGCTCTTCGGTTTCCCAAGTTACTGCTTGAAACTTGCGGAGGCAGGAGCGAAAGGCCGGATCAGGATCATGATTGCAGGAGGCGAACCCTTTAGCTCGATTGAAGGGCGCCGCGAACAGGTGAAGAACGCTTTCGGCGGCAACATTACTGCTGCGGACCTCTATGGCCTCAGCGGATTCAATGTAGTTGCCATGGAATGCCGCTATGAGAATGGAATGCATATTCTCGAGGATGAGGTTTACGCTGAAGTGGTTGATCCAGAAACGGGCGATCTCGTGCCCTATGGTGAGCGGGGCGAGCTGGTGCTAACGCATGTTAATCGCCGTGCCATGCCTTTCATCCGTTTTAGAACTGGAGATCTGACTGTTCTCGATCGGGTTCCGTGTAAATGCGGGCGCGAGCTCACACTGCCTAAGGGCGTGTTCGGCCGGACGGGAGAAATGTACCGGGTCAAGGGACTCAAGTTTTATCCATCGGTCATAGTGTTGGGCCTGGCAGGGATCCCGGGAGTGCATCCCCTGAAATATCGCGTCTTTATTTCGCGCCCCTCGGGTACTACAGACCATGTGAAGATTAAAGCACAGGGCGACCCGAATACGGTTAATGCCGAAGAGGTAAAGAAGAAACTGGCTTCCAGGCTACTCTTCGAACCTAACGAGGTAGAGATCATTCAAGACTGGGAAGACGGACCTACGGTAGTTGATGAACGCGGCGGGGTCGATCGGTAAGTAATTGCGGATTGCGGATTGCGAAATTCCGATTGTCGATTGGCAATCAGGAATCGACAATCCGTAATAGACAAGCGGCAATGGCCAACAACAACGTACTCGAAAAATTCAGGCTCGACGGAAAGGTTTGCATCGTAACCGGGGCCAGTCGAGGTCTCGGTCGGGCTATGGCTGTGGCACTTGCCGAAGCGGGCGCGAGCGTCGCAGCCGTCGCTCGTAGCGAAAAAGCGATTGAAGAGACTGCTGCAATGATCAGGTCTCAAGATGGGCGCGCAATCGCAGTTCCTTGTGACCTGCACGACGGCCAATCCGTCGCCTCGATGGTAGAGAGAGTGCTGGCTGAATTCGGCCAAATTGATGTACTTGTGAATAACGCTGGCGGTGGAGACATGAAACCCATTACTGAAATGAGTGAGGAGGAGTGGCTGCGAATCGTGGACCTAAATGTCAACTCACTCTTCAGAATCTGCAAGGCTGTTGGACCTCAAATGATCAAACGGCGGCAGGGTAGGGTTATCAACATGTCCTCAATGTACGGGGTGATAGGAGAGAAGAACGTCACCGCCTACTGCGCCAGCAAAGGAGCAATCATCCAACTAACGCGCGCGCTGGCCTTGGAATGGGCAGAATACAACATTACCGTAAACGTGCTAGCGCCCGGCTACATCTATACAGAACGCACCAGCCGCGTTTTCGATCAACCTGAATTAAGAGAAGCTTTAACCAAGCGTGTGCCGCTGGGTCGGATCGGGAAGCCGGAAGAGCTTGGCCCACTGGTGGTCTACCTGGCTTCAGATGCCTCCGACTTTATGACGGGTAGTGTGATCGTCATCGACGGCGGGCAGACCGCCGCTTAGCATCTCATTTTGCCAAAATTCGCGCGGCCGTCTTCTTGAAGGAGGGCAAAGAATGGGTTTGCGCTCGCCAGAGCAGTATAAGGAAAGTCTGAGGGATGGAAGAGCCGTCTTCTACCGAGGAGAACGTGTGTCAGACGTTACGAGCCATCCACACCTCGGGATTGCTGTCGAGCACGCGTCGATCGATTACCGCGTGGCTGAAGATGCAAGATATCAGAAACTGGCGACAGCAAAAGGACCTAATGGCGACTTAGTGAGCCGTTACTATCACATCCCTCGCAACTCCGATGATCTGCTTAAGAGAAGCCGCCTAATCGAGACAACCACCAGACTGGGTGGAACGCTCGTGATCCTCATCAAAGAGATCGGAACAGACGCTCTCTTTGCCCTTCATCTAATTGCGAGGCAGACCGATCAAAAATTTGGCACTCAATATTACGAGCGGGTTACGAAGTTCTTTGATCATTGCCGCGCGAACGATCTAGCGGTTGCTGTGGCGCAGACCGACGTGAAAGGGGATCGCAGTGTAGGACCGCTCGGGCAAGAACATCCCGACTACTACGTGCATATTGTACGTGAAACGAACGAAGGAATTGTTGTGCGTGGCGCCAAGGCGCATACGTCTGTCTCGGTGAATGCAAATGAGATTGTCGTTCTACCCACCCGTAACCTCAACGAAGAAGATCGTAACTATGCGGTAGCCTTCGCCGTTTCACCTAACACTCCGGGATTGAAACTAATCGCGAGTCCCTATGCCGAAGGTGTGATTAAGAACGAATTTGATTATCCACTCAGCGCCAAACACAAGATGATCGAAACCCTCACAGTATTCGACGATGCGCTGATTCCCTGGGAGCGGGTCTTCCTAAAGGGTGAGTGGCAGATGGCTGGGCCGCTGGCAAAGACGTTCGTCGAGTTTCACCGCTTTACGGCTATCTCCTACAAGTTGCCGCTTGTTGACCTGCTGCTAGGCTCTGCCGAGTTAATTGCCGATTACAATGGGACGGAGAAGGCCTCACATATCCGTGACAAGATTACCTGGCTTGTAAGCTACGCTGAAACCCTGCGCGCGCTGGTCAAGATGGCCGCCGTCGAATGCAAAACTGTAGACCTGGACATTGCCGTGCCAAATACTTTGATCGTCAACATGGCAAAGTGGCACTTTGCGAGGAATTACCATCAGGCGATTGCCGCAGTGCAGGACATCGCCGGCGGACTCTTAGTTACGGCGCCTGGTGGTGATGATTTACACAGCGAAGAAATCGGTGGTTATGTGCGCAAATACCTGGGTGGCCGCAAGGGAATTGATGGCGAAAAGCGCTTGCGGGTGATCAATCTAATCAAGGAACTTACCACCACAGATTTCGGTGGTTACCAGGCTGTACTTGCTGTGCACGCGGAAGGATCGATCGAAGCGGAAAAGATGGCGACCTTACGCGAACACGATGCAACAAAATTCAAAGCTTATGCGGCTGAAATGGCGGGAATAGAGTAGCGGTATTAGCACGGATGGATTTGAACTATACATCAGACGAGACGCGTTTTCGCGATGAGGTGCGAGCCTGGCTGGCGGCAAATCTGGACGCGGACGGCGAGACTGTTTCCCCCGATTCTGAGGATATGGACCAGTGGATGACGTACCTGAAACAATGGCAACGTAAACTCCACGAGGCGGGTTGGTCAGGCATATCGTGGCCCAAAGAATATGGTGGCCGCGGTGCAACAATCATCGAAGAACTGATTTTTACCGAAGAGATGGCGCGGGCAAAGGTGCCCAACCTGATGAACATAAGTATCGGCATTGAATTGGTCGGGCCCGCAATAATGCATCACGGAACAGACGAGCAGAAGTTGCGCTACTTACCAAAGATCCTAAGTGGCGAGGAGATTTGGAGTCAGGGCTTTTCAGAACCGGGCGCCGGGTCGGACCTTGCTTCGCTGCGAACGCTCGCTGTTGAGGAGCAGGATCACTTTGTAATCACGGGACAAAAGGTCTGGACCAGCTGGGCGGAATATTCCGAGTACTGCATCCTGCTTGCGCGCACCGATCCGGCGGCGCCCAAACACAAGGGTATTAGTTGCTTTCTTGTGGACATGCGAAGCCCTGGAATCACTATCCGGCCGACGCGGCAGATTACCGGGGAAGCCGAATTTAGTGAGGTATTTTTCGATGGCGTTCGCGTGCCGGCGGAAAGCCTACTAGGAGGCATCAATCAGGGTTGGAAGGTGGCTATGACCATCCTCGCTCATGAACGAGGAACTTCGGCCATCAGGTATCAGATACGTTTTCGCAGCGAGCTGGATGATCTAGTCAAACTTGCGAAGTCATTTATCAGAAAAGACGATAATGCCGCGGCAGACCCATTAATCAGACAGAAGTTGGCACAATCCTTTATCGAAGTCGAGATACTTAAGTACAACATATATCGCAGCGTGACGCAGATCATGCGCAGCGGCAAACCGGGACCTGAAAGTTCAATTATCAAACTCTTCTGGAGCGAGATGGACCGTCGCCAGAAAGAGTTGGCAATGGAAACACTAGGGCCATACTCGCAACTCGTCCAGAACTCCAAATGGGCCGTGGACCACGGAAGATGGGCTAAAGCCTTTCTGTGGTCCAGAGCGGGCACCATTTATGCCGGTAGTTCTGAGATTCAGCGCAATATCATCGCCGAACGCGTATTGGGATTGCCAAGGAGTCAGGAGCAGAAATAAGAAACGTCAAGTCGCAGCATTTTGGGGAAGAATAAGTGGAGTTTGGATTCACCGAAGAGCAGGAAATGATCCGCAGCCAGGCGGCTGAGTTTCTGAAGAATGAGAGTAGCGTTACTTTCGTTCGGGAGCTCATGTCGAGTGAGCACGGTTATAGTGAGGAGTATTGGAATAAGCTGGTTTCGTTAGGATGGTTGGGACTCATTTTCCCGGAGCAGTATGGGGGAGCTGGTCTGTCTTTCATTGAACTCACCGTAGTGCTTGAAGCAATGGGCGCGGCACTCGCGCCGGCTAGCTTCTTCTCTTCGATTCTGGGCGGTCTGGTCTTGCTCGAGGCTGGAGACGAGGAGCAAAAGAACCGTTGGCTCAAACCTCTGGTCGAGGGCAGGAACAAAGCAACTCTCGCACTTAGCGGGCCAGGTGGTGGCTGGCAAGTCGCTGATTGTAGCTCCGTAACTGCCGAGCGCAGCAATGGCAGTTACTCGCTGAGCGGGACCAGGTTGTTTGTTCCCGACGCCCATCATGCTGACCTGATCATTTGTGCAGTTTCTACGGACACCTCGTCTGTTAGGGAGAACAACATCACGCTTCTGGTTACTGCTAGAAATAGTGACGGACTAAACATCACACCACTTAGGACTATGGACCAAACCCGCAGGCTCTACGACGTAACTTTTGAGCAAGTCCGAGTACCGGCAACCCAAGTCTTGGGCAAGCCTGGCAAGGCTTGGCCGATCATCAGGAGTGTATTAGCCAAGGCGACGATTGGATTATGCGCGGAGATGGTTGGGGGCGCCCAAAAGGTGCTCGATATGTGTGTGGATTATTCCAAGCAGCGGATTCAATTCGGTCGACCAATCGGCAGTTTCCAGGCGATCCAGCATAAGTGTGCGGACATGCTCTTATTGATCGAGAGCGCGCGTTCAGCAACTTATGCAGCAGCGTGGACCGCCAGCCAGAATAGAAGCGACACCGAACTGCTTGCCTCGATCGCAAAGGCGTATACGAGCGATGCATATCGCTACGTTGTCGGCGAGGGAATTCAGATTCATGGCGGGATGGGATTTACCTGGGAGCACGACATGCATCTCTACTTCAAGCGCGCAAAAGCGGATGAATTCAACTTTGGCGATAGTAACTATCATCGAGAGCGGATCGCGCAATTGATAGGGTTATAAGGTTATGAGGAGCAAACTAACAGTTTGCTTTACATGAAACATGCAACTACTTGAAGGGAAAGCGGCGGTCATTACGGGTTCAGGCCGAGGTATCGGCAGGAGCGTCGCGAAACTGTTTGCTCTGCATGGCGCTCGAGTTGTTGTTAACGATCTGGATGAAGAAGTTGCGCAACAGGTGGCAACTGAAATCAGATCTGACGGTCACCAGGCAATTGTCTGCCCGGGAAGCGTAACGGCAACTGACTTTCCCGAAAAGATGATGAGTACCGTACTTGAGCAATTTGGACGCCTCGATGTCATTGTAAACAATGCTGGGTACACCTGGGATGCTGTTGTCCATAACATGAGTGACGAGTCCTGGCAATCGATGTTGGAGGTTCATCTCACCGCCCCATTTCGAATAATCAGGGCCGCCTCGCAATATTTGCGCGATACAGCGAAGCAGGAGATCGCGCGGGGCGAACGCATCCATAGAAAAATTATCAATGTTTCATCAGTCTCGGGGATCGCCGGCAGCGCTGGTCAGGTCAACTACTCCGCAGCAAAGATGGGGGTGGTCGGCATGACTAAGGCGCTGGCAAGGGAATGGGGCCGCTTCAACATCAATGTAAATGCTGTAGCCTACGGATTCATTGAAACGCGTCTCACCGATGTCAAGGAAAAGGGACAGCGAATCAGGGTTGAAGAGCGAGAAGTCGATATTGGTATTCCTGAAGCAGCCCGAGAAGCATTTAAGCAGATGATTCCACTCGGTAGACCCGGCACACCGGACGAGGCGGCTGGGCCAGTGCTCTTTCTCGCATCGCCCCTTTCGGATTATGTGAGCGGTGTGGTGTTGATGGTTACCGGTGGCTCTTACATGTAAGCAGCTATGGCTCAATTGATGATCACCACCGAACATCTTAAGGAAATTCAATCAGGACTCTTTCAGATTGAACTGCCGCTGCCCATTCGGCCGAGCGGAGTGCAAGTTTATCTGTTTCACAACGGCGGCGAATCAGTCCTTATCGATACCGGCTTAGACACGGAAGAGAGCATTACTGTTCTTCATGATTCGCTTAAGGAGGCTGGAGCCGACTTCTCAAGTATTAAGTTCCTGATTTGCACCCACTACCACCCGGACCATTACGGTGCCGCGAAAAGAATAAAGCAACTCAGCGGATGTGACGTATTTTTGCACAAAGCAGACGCGGAATACCTCTTGCGATGTTTGTTACTGAACAAGTCGGATTATCGCAAGTTCCTGTTTTCTAACGGTGTTCCGGTTAACGGAGACGTTTTGCCGCCTCCGCCTCTAAGAGTATTGAGAGAATATTATTCGCCGGTGGTCCCCGATCGGTATGTTGTACATGGAGAGCGCCTCGAATTTGGAAAGGTCAGCTTGCAAGCAATATCCACTCCTGGTCATACCCCGGGCCACATGGTTCTTTATTGGCGCGAGCAAAAAGTACTCTTAAGCGGCGATCACTTGCTGCCACACATAACTCCACACGTGGGCATCCATACTGGGTTAGAAGGCGATCCTCTGTCTGATTTCCTGGATTCGCTGCGGCGGTTGGAGCGGCTTGAAATTAAACAAGTGCTTCCCGCGCACGGGCGGTGTTTTGGCGGTCACCAAACTCGCATCCTCGAGATGTTCAGTCACCACCAAGAACGGCAAGCGTCGATCATCAGGCATCTGGGCTATGGTCCCACGACCGCGTACGAATTGGCATTAGAGCTATTTGATAAGTCGCTTCCTGATCTGCACAAAGAGATTGCTGCTTATGAAATGCTTGCACATTTAGAGTTGATGAAGAAAACAAACCAGGTCCACGCCCAGGACGAAAACGGTATCGTTCGCTACAGTCTGTAAGCTTCCTTAATGGCTAGAGATCCTTTTTCAAGGTCAGTAGTAATCGCCGGCGTTGCAGAATCCGAGTGCGGCAAAGGCGTGGGACTATCGATGCTTCAACACCAGGCTCTTGCCGCGAAAAGAGCCTTAGCCGATGCCGGTCTGAGCAAGGGGGATGTAGATGCCGTGATGACCACCGATGTAGTGGGCTTACCAAGCTTACAGATAGCTGAATACCTCGGCATCAAACCAAGATTTACTGACACGACAATTACGGGTGGTTCGGCTTTTGAAGTGTTCGTCGAACACGCCGCGCTAGCCATAACTGCAGGCCTGGCCGAGGTGGTACTCATAACCTATGGCAGCTCGCTCTGGACCGACCACCGCCGGTTGGTAGAGCAGGGTGGGGTCGATCCGCGTATGCCCGCCGCACAATTTGAGATGCCCTATGGCGATCTTTCCCCTATCGCGGGTTATGCCCTCGCCGCTATGAGACACATGCACGCCTTTGGAACTACCAGCGAGCAATTGGCAGAAGTGGTCGTGTCCTCGAGGCGGTGGGCTGCGCTAAACCCCAAGGCACTGTTGCGCGAACCGGTCAGTATTGATGACGTGATTCAGTCGCCAATGGTCGCAAGCCCATTCCATAAGCTTGACTGCTGTTTGATGACCGACGGCGGCGGCGCCCTCGTAATCACTTCCACTGAAAGGGCAAGGGACCTGCGGGCCCGACCAGTTTTTCTTATTGGCTCGGGTTTCCGCTCAACGCACCTTACCATTACACACATGGATGATTTGACGACCACCGGAGCCGTTTCTTCTGGTCGTCAAGCCTTCGCCAGAGCCGGACTGAAACCAAAGGATATTGATGTTGTGGAGATCTACGACTCTTTCACATTCTCAGTCGTCGTGGCTCTAGAGGATCTCGGCTTTTGTAAGAAAGGGGAAGGGGGCGCCTTTGTCGGCCAAGGGCGTCTGGCGCCGGGAGGTGAGTTACCAACAAACACCTCGGGTGGTGGACTATCCTATACGCATCCAGGCGCATTGGGGATCTTTCTTGTTATCGAAGCCGTGCGTCAGTTGCGCGGCGAGTGCGGAAACAGACAAGTTCCCAATGCACAAGTCGCGCTGGTCCATGGCATTGGTGGCTGGCTGTCGGCTCATGCCACGCTGATCTTGGGAGCATAGAATGGAAACTCAGAGACCATTGCCTAAACCCGACCAGGACTCAGTTGTGTATTGGGAAGCGGCACGTCGACATGAGCTCCTGCTACAGCAGTGCGGTGCCTGCAACCAATTCCGTTTCTACCCCCGCTCAATCTGTCCCAACTGTTTGTCGGATGAATTCGAATGGCGCCGCGCGGCGGGTCGCGGCATTGTCTATTCATTCACGATAATACACCGGCCTCCTTTTCCTGCCTTTCGGGACAAGGTTCCCTACGTGTTGGCACTGGTAGAACTCAGCGAAGGTGTGAGAATGATGACCAACATCGTCGACTGCAATCCGAATACGGTCGAAATAGGAATGGCTGTGGAAGTAACGTTTGAAGACGTCACTGAAGAGGTTACGCTGCCTCAATTCAAACCTGCAAAGGCGTGATCTTTCCCGGAACGGATTAGAAGCATGGAATCGCTGTATTTTGAAGATTTCGAGTTGGGTCAGGAATTCGAAACCCATTCACGTACAATTACGGAAGCCGATGTCATGACTTTCGCAGGTCTCTCGGGCGACTTTCATCCGTTGCATACAGATGAAGAGTTCGCGAAGAAAACGATGTTTGGCGGGCGCATTGCCCACGGCCTCCTTGGCCTTTCAATAGCTTCCGGGTTGATCAATCAGATGGGCATGGGTGAAAACACAGTGCTGGCATTTCTTGGTCTGACCTGGAGTTTCAAAGGTGCATTGAAGTTTGGCGACACCATTACGGTGCGTCAGCGCGTGGCGGAAAAGCGCGCCACGTCAAAACCGGATCGCGGAATCCTGCGTATGGCCATCTCTGTCTTGAATCAGCGTGGAGAGATTGTTCAGGAGGGTGAACACACCCTGATGATCAGAAGGCGCGTTTAGGAGCAAGTCTTGGTCGGAATTACCGATTACGCATCATACGTTCCGCGTTACCGGCTGCGCCGTGATCTAATCGCTGAGCAGTGGGGCGCAAAATCTCTCGGCGGTTCGAAGGCCGTAGCAAATTTCGATGAAGACGCGCTGACCCAGGCTTTTGAAGCTGCCTCGAGAGTGATACAGCGCCCCGAACTATCTGATTCAGTGGATGCGCTCTATTTTGCTTCGACTACTTCGCCTTACTGGCAGCGGGCTGCTTCCAGTTTCATTGCCGCAGCATGCGACCTTCGCGAAGAGATAGAGACCCTGGATTTCGGCGGAAGTCTGCGGGCCGGAACGGGCGCACTACGGTCGGCGGTGAATGCAGTGTCTTCTGGTTCCAACAGCAAAGTTCTCGTCACCGCTTCGGACGTGCGCGAAGGAGCTCCTGAATCGGTTGAAGAGCAGATCTTTGGAGATGCCGCCGCTGCTCTAGTTGTGGGTCGAGAACGAATATTGGCGGAACTGATCGATCAGGCATCTCTTGCAAGTGATTTTTTTGACGAATGGCGCAGAGATCGCGATCGTTATGTAACGTCGCTAACTTCCCGGTATACGACGGAAAGAGGCTATCTCGCCAATGTCGTTTCTGTGGCACAGCGAGTCTTGAAGTCAGCTGATTTGAAACCGGAGCAGATTACGTTTGTGGCACTCAGTTCGCCTGATGGTCGAGCGCACAGAGTTGCTGCGAAGAAGATCGGATTTGCCCCGGAAAAGCTTGTTGAGGTTCCCCTCGACGATGGCGGTGTAACGGGCACACCTCTACCGTTCTCTTTGCTTTGCAAGGCTTTGGATTTGGCCAAGTCTGGCGACTTCATTCTGGTGGTAAGTTACGGTGATGGAGCCGACGCTCTGCTGTTTCGAGTGACCGACACCAAGCAGCCGCGGCCGCAAACTCGGGATTCGTTAACCCTCGAGGTTCCCAGTTACGGCATCTATCGCAGATTTCGCGATTTCACTCGTTCTGCTGCAGAAGACGGAGCTGTTATCTCAAACGTAATGTTTGAAAAAGAGGAGAAGCAGAACGTGCGATTGTATGCAACGCGGTGCATGAACTGCGACACGCTGCAGTTTCCACCAACGGGCGTTTGCGTTAAATGTCGAAACCGTGAAGGGTTGCAAGAAGTGAGATTGCCAAGGCGCGGGACAATCTTCACGTTCACCAAGGACTATTTGTACGCCGCGCCCAAGCTCCCGACTGTATTGGCGGTATTGGAACTGGAGGAGGGAGCGCGTTTTTACTGTCAGGTAACCGATATTGATCCAGACAAGGTAAAGATTGGCCAAAATGTAGAGCTCACCCTCAGGCGACTGAAAGAGGGAGGCGGAATGCATCATTACTATTGGAAGTGCCGGCCAGTGTAGATGACGTGAATCGTGAATAGTAAATCGTGAGTAGAGCCACGATTCACGATTCACAGTTACCATAGGAGTTACCAAATTGACCGAGTCAATCAAAGACAGAGTAGCCATCATCGGTGTTGGCTGTACAAAGTTTGGCGATAATTTTGACCTTAGCTATGAGGAGATGGCGGCTGAAGCTGCTTTCCTGGCTTTGAAGGATGCAGGTATCGAAGCTGATCAACTCGGAGCGGCGTGGCTAGGAACCTTTTCACCAGGTCAGGGACATGGCAAAGCGAGCGTTTCTCTGGCGGACGCGATCCGGCTTTATAATCGACCGATTACAAGAGTAGAAAACTTTTGCGCAACTGGTACCGACGCCTTTCGGAATGCGTCCATGGCAGTTGCTGCGGGCATCTACGATGTTGTACTTGTTCTTGGAGTGGAGAAACTGAAGGACCGGCCTGCGCGCGGACTTGCTTCGGAAGGCAACCATGCCTACCAACATGACGGTTCCACGGCCCCTGGCATCTTCGCGCTGGCGGCGACGCGTTATCTCGAAGAGTTTGGAATAGAGAGGGATGCCCTTGCGAAAGTCGCCGTAAAAAATCACTACAACGGCAGTCTGAATCCCAAAGCTCACTTTCAGATGGAGGTCACAGAAGAGCAGGTGCTGAGTGCGCCCATGGTGGCCTACCCTTTTGGGTTATTCGATTGTTGCCCAACTACGGATGGCGCGGCAGCGGCAATTATCTGTCGCGCCGATATCGCCGGTCGGTTCCGCGATGATTACGTGCTTGTCAAAGGATTGGGCCTATCCGTGACCAGCGGGCGTCCCTGGTTCGAGCCCGGCTACAACTACACGGGGTTTCAGGCGACCAGCACAGCTGCCCTCGAAGCCTATCAGATGGCTGGCATCAAGGATCCGCTTAAGGAACTGGATCTGGCAGAGGTCCACGACTGTTTCACGTGGACAGAACTCAGCAACTATGAGGATCTCGGTTTCTGTAAGAAAGGCGAAGGTGCCCACTTCGTTGGTGAAGGTAGAAGCAGTCTCGAAGGCGATTTGCCCGTGAACACATCAGGGGGTTTGAAGTCATCGGGCCATCCAATCGGCGCTAGCGGCGTGCGCATGATCTATGAGATCACCACCCAACTGCGCGGTGGAGCTGGAGCGCGTCAGGTGCGCGATCCGAAGCTCGGGTTGGTCCATAACCTGGGCGGGCCCGGTTCTGTTGCCTGCGTTGTGATTCTAGGGCAACCCTAAGTTTCTGCAGTTCTTCAATCCGTCTTGTTAGCAGTGCGAGATGCCTGACTTTGGCTTAACTGACGAGCAAAGCGCATTTAGAAGACTGGCGCACGAATTCGCTCAGAACGAAATTGTGCCGGTGGCGGAGCACTATGACCGCACTGCCGAGTTTCCCTGGCCAGTTATAACCAAGGCCCATGAAGTTGGGCTCATGAACGCAAACATTCCGGCAGAGTATGGTGGGCCCGGCTTGAAGCTCTTTGAGGAATTATTGATCGATGAGGAGTTGTCCTGGGGATGCGCCGGCATTGCCGCGTCTCTCACAATCAATACCGTCGCCGCACTGCCAATTATCATCGCGGGGACTGAGAAGCAAAAGCGTAACTATCTGGGACGCCTTGCCCGCGAGCGCCAGATGACTGCCTATGCAGTGACTGAGCCAAATGCCGGCTCTGATGCGGCCGCAATTCAGACGAAGGCGGAGCGTTTTGGTGATGACTATGTGCTTACCGGCACAAAACAATTTATTACTAATGCCTCGGTGGCCAACTTCTATATCGTATTTGCCGTTACGGATCGGGCCGCCCAGCGACGGGGAATCAGTGCATTCATCGTTGAGAGAGAATGGACGGGCGTCAACCCTGGTCGCAAAGACGATAAGATGGGCCAGCGTGCTTCTAATACTGCTCAGTTGATCCTCGAAGAGGTCCGAGTTCCCAAAGAGAATCTATTAGGAAACGAAGGCGATGCTTTCAAAATAGCCATGGGAACGTTCGACCGCTCTCGTCCTGGATCCGGCATTCTAGCCGTCGGGGTGGCCCGTCGAGCGCTGGAAGAAGCCGTTAAGTATGCTGGTGAGCGTAAGACGTTTGGGGTGCCAATAGGCCAGCACCAGGCAATACAGTTCAAGATTGCGGATATGGCGATGGATATTGAGGCGGCGCGCTGGCTCTGTTGGAATGCAGCGTGGTTGACAGATCAGGGCAGGCGAGCTTCGCGCGAGGCTTCAATGGCCAAGTGTTTTGGCGCAGATGTTGCGGTGCGCGTCACTTGTGAGGCGGTGCAGATCTTTGGCGGTTACGGTTACATCAAGGATTATGTAGTCGAAAAACTCTACCGTGACGCGAAGGTTTTTCAGATATACGAAGGCACCTCCGAGATACAGCGCTTAATTATTGCGCGTGACCTGCTCCGACAAAGTTTGTGATTTTGTCGCATCTCGTCGATTGCTCTTGTACTGGCTAAGATCCACGAAATCGCACGACGAGGTATAAACGGAAATCACCACTGGTTATTTGTGACCACTAACCCAGCTCCTTCGAGGAGCACCTTTGCATCCTTTTAAGCGCGACCTGAAGTTTGCAAACTTTGGAGTATAGCCCTTTAACCATTGAGGTAAGAGCATGAAGAAAACAGTTATCGCGGGTAGCTTCTCGTTGTTGTGCGTGCTGTTATTTGCGCCCAGTTACGGCGGCGCGCCGGGACAAAGCGGCCCTGAGAAAGATCTATTGGAGGTCGAAAATCGCATTACGGCCGATTATCTCGTTAAGAATTTGGACGCCTTTTCTTATGGAGCCGACGAGGACCTTAGCGGCTTTCATGCGTCGAATCCATATCGGATGGACGGCAGGCAAAAAATTCAAGAAGCGTTGAAGACTTTCTATAAATATTCAGCGCCAACCGGCCTGTACAAACTGCAACCACGTGTGCAGGTTTACGGAGATACAGCCATCGTCACGTATCACTACGTTGAGACTGGAGAGGCGGAAGGGGGAAAGCTCTATGCGTACGAGGGAAAGCAGACCGATGTATTTGTGAAGAAACAGGGACGATGGTCATTGGTCCATTTCCATAGTTCCCGAACCGTAAAGCCCCAATGACCCTGGTAAAAACAGTCGTCAGAACAGCAATAATTCAAAGGAGAAGAAAACGAAATGGGAAGGAACAAAACGTTAATTGCAATTGTAATGGCCGTCGCGTTGTTTGGCGCCCTGTTTACTTTGACTTTCTCTTCGAAAGCCGATGCGTCGCGCAATAGCTTGCCACGTAGTAGTAAGATCCGGCGCACCATTCTCCTGAACTTCAAGCCGGAAGCTACCCAGGATCAGATTCACAAGATCTTTAGCGAAGTCAGACAAAATATTTCACAGCTAAAAGGCGTCCACAATCTCTTTACTGGCGCGCAGGTAAACGAGCGAGGAACTTTCAAGTATGGCATCTCCATGGATTTTGACGACGATGCCGCGCTAAAAGCTTACCGTGCGGATCAGGAACATCGCCAAACTCATAACAAATACAATTACTTGATAGAGGGAGCGCAAATTACTGATATTCGCGATGAATAATCGGTAACGAAAACCGCGCCAATATTTCGCCGCCATGCCAGGATTTCGGCACTATAAAAGGCTTCGTTGGCTGTATCTGGCACTGGCCGTGCTCGAGGTACTCGTGATCGAGCTACCGGGAGTGCGAGATTATGCGCTGTCGCCATACGCCGGATATGAACTCGGAGCCGAATCCTCCAACGACTTCAACAGCGATTTCTTGATCCCTCGTATCATTGAACGAGTTAGACCCGGCAGCCCGGCAGAGCGGGCGGGTTTTCGACCCGGCGACCTGACTCTAAGCGTCGCGGGCATTCCTTACGAAGATCAAAAACGGATCATCGAGCTGGGCAGACCCAGAATAGGCGAAACTCGCTCAATCGCCGTTCAACGTGGAGGCGAGCGTCTGCTGCTTCAGCTAACTTATGAGTCAAATCCAGGTAGCTACGATCTTAAATACAGCGGCTTTGCGGTGATCGCGTTCGCCTTCTTGATCGCCGGAACGATCTGCTTCTGGTTCTACCCTGGACCGACGACAAGCCTGCTGTTCTGGCTCGGGTTCACCGGGGCCTTTGTCTTTATGCATAAGCCGTACTTGAACTCGTTCCCGGCGCGCAGCGCGTTCGCGATGATGCGTTGGTTTATCACTTCACTTTGGCTGGCTCTTTTACTTCACTTCCTGCTTATCTTCCCGAAACCCAAAAGGATCCTGGCGTCCTGGCCCCGGTTGGCCCGATTTTCATTGTACTTGCCTTGCCTGTTGCTCTTTTTGATTATCGCTTACTTCACGGCGTTTCCGTCGCGGCTGACAGGGGGAGGTGAGTTTGTGCTGAACATAGTCTTCATCTTCATCGCTGCATACCTCGTGCTGGCCGTAGGTGCCTTCATTCACACCTACTTAACCATGTTGAAGAGCGAACGTACGCGGGGAATAAAAATAATGGCCTTTGGGACGGCCATTGGCATACTTCCGATTGCGGTCTCAATTGTCATGTTGATCTTGGCGCCTCGAATCAAGCTGCCGCTCAGAGACTACTACATCCTTACGTTGGTCCTGGTGCCAGTCTGTTTTGCAATCGGCGTTTTGGAGC
>Ga0214473_10001968_pt1 | contig 25955 bp, 22 predicted proteins | sample RVTome_7_FD_203509 | JGI IMG/M metagenome (GOLD analysis project Ga0214473, IMG submission 203509) | Soil microbial communities from uranium-contaminated site in the Upper Colorado River Basin, Wyoming, United States - RVT98D197 | ecosystem: Environmental > Terrestrial > Soil > Contaminated >...
GCGGACTTTTACAGGGACGCCCACCGGAAGATCCTGGAGAAGATCGTCGAACTCGTCGACAGCGGGATCCCGGTCGAGCTCTTGGCCTTGAGCGAAGAACTGCGCCGGGAGGGATCCATGGAAGACGTCGGCGGCGCCGCCTATATCGCCTCGCTGATGGACGGGGTGCCCAAAAGCCTGAACGTCGAATACTACGCCAGAATCATCAAGGAAAAAGCGCTCCTCCGCCGGCTGATCCTTTCTTCGGCCGACACGATCAAGGCGAGCTACGAGGAGAAAGAGGACGCGGACGATATTCTCGACTCTGCCCAGGCCTCGATTCTCGATGTCGCCGAAGAACGGACCAGGCAGGGATTTATTCCCCTGGCCGAGCTGACCGGCCCGACCATCGAGCTCATCGAAAAGCTGGCCGACCGGCGCGAAGCGGTGACCGGCGTTCCGACGGGATTCCGCGACCTCAACAAGATTACGGCCGGCTTCCACCCCAAGGAGCTCGTCATTATCGCCGCGCGTCCCTCCATGGGAAAAACCGCCCTTTGTTTGAACATGTCGCAGTATGTCGGGCTCAAGACGGATTTCGCCGTGGGCTTTTTCTCCATGGAGATGTCCAAGGAGTCCATCGCCATTCGGATGCTCTGTGCCGACGCCCTGGTCGACATCAAGAACGTCCGGACCGGTTTTATCGGCGACCGCGACCTCGAGCGACTCCGCTTAAGCGCGGAACGGCTGTCCCACGCCAGAGTTTATCTGGACGAAACGCCGGCTCTGACCTTGATGGAGATGAAAGCCAAATCCCGGCGGCTCAAAATGGAAAGGCATCTGGACATCGTCTTCGTCGATTACATTCAGCTCATGAGAGCCGGCGGCCGGTTCGAAAACCGCAACCAGGAAATGTCCTATATCTCACGGTCGCTCAAGGAGCTGGCCAAGGAGCTCGAAATCCCGGTCGTCGGTATTTCCCAGCTCAGCCGCGCCCCGGAAAAAATGCGCCGCGAGCCGCGGCCCCAGCTCTCCGACCTCCGCGAATCGGGAGCCATCGAGCAAGACGCCGATGTCGTCGTTTTCATCTACCGCCCGGAGATGTACCTGGCGGCCGAGGAACGGAAGCAGAATACGACCCTGCAAGGGGTTGCCGAAGTGATCGTGGCCAAACAGCGCAACGGGCCGACGGGTACCATCAAGCTCGCTTTTCAAGATAAATACGCCCGTTTTGCCGACCTGGAATTCACCTACGCCGAATCCGAGGAGTAACGATGGTCCTGAAACTCCCCATCTCTCTCGCCGGGGAGTTCTTCCGGCAGCTGGGCGAGGTGGGGCTCCTTTCGGCCCGGACGTTCAAGAATTTTTTTAAAATCCCTTGGGAAAAGGCGATCTTCGTTCAGCAGCTGGAAGAGATCGGGGTCCGCTCGCTTCCCGTCGTTTCTCTCACCGCGGCCTTCGGCGGCCTCATTTTCGGGCTGCAAACGTATGTCGGATTCCATCGCTATATCGGCCCCGGCTCCGAAGCTTATGGAGGGCCGATTATCACTCTCGGCCTGGCCAAGGAGCTCATCCCGATTCTTGTCGGGCTCATGGTCGCCGGCCGGGCCGGTTCGGCCATGGCCGCCGAGATCGGGACGATGAAGATCACCGAGCAGATCGACGCCCTTTTCACTCTGGGAGCGGATCCGGTCCGCTACCTCGTCGTGCCGCGGACCGCGGCGGCTTTATTCATGCTCCCCGGTCTGACCCTTTATGGCGATATGATCGGCATCGCCTGCGGGCTCTTCTATAACGTCGTGCTCATGGGAGTCAACGGGACGGTCTATCTTCGCAACATTCTCCTCTATCTGGAGTTTTGGGACGTCCTGACCGGCCTGATCAAATCCGCTGTTTTCGGCCTCATGATCGCGCTCATCGGCTGCTGGCAGGGCCTCAAAGCCGAGGGCGGCGCGGAAGGAGTCGGCCGGGCGACCACGAGGGCCGTCGTAATCTCCAGCATCGCGATTCTGATCGCCAACTTTTTCTTGAGTAAGTTCCTGCCGGGAAGTTGGAGCCGATGATCCGGATCCTCGACCTCCACAAGTCCTTCGGCCTGAAAAAAGTCCTTGACGGCGTCGATCTCGAGATCGAGACGGAAGAGACGATGGTCGTCATCGGCCAGAGCGGTTCCGGGAAAAGCGTTTTGCTCAAGCTCCTCATCGGCGTCTTGAAGCCGGACGGGGGGAAAATCTTTATCGACGGGACCGAAGTGACGGCCCTGGCCGATGACGAACGGCAGAAGGCGACGCGTAAATTCGGAATGCTTTTTCAGGGGGCGGCGCTGTTCGACTCGATGACCGTCGGCAGGAACGTGGCCTTCGGCCTGGAGCGGCACGGAGACCTGTCCCGTCGAGATATCGGAAGGAAAGTCGCCGAGAGCCTGGAGAAAGTCGGATTGAGCGGGATCGAAGGCTTGATGCCCTACGAACTTTCCGGAGGCATGAAAAAACGCGTCGGGCTCGCCCGGGCGATCGCTTATCAGCCGGAGATCATCCTTTATGACGAACCGTCCACCGGAATCGATCCGATCCGGGCGGACGCCATCCACGAATTGATTATTTTCTTGAAAAAGGAAATGTGCGTGACGTCGGTCGTGATCACCCACGATATCGGCAGCGCCTACAAGGTCGCGGACCGGATGGCGATGCTCTATGAAGGGAAAATCATCGAGTCCGGACGTCCCGACGACATCCGGAATTCGACGAGCGCAATCATTCAGCAATTCATCCATGGCCGGGCCGCCGGCCCGATCAAGGACTGGTGAATCGGGAGATGCACATGACGCGCGAGATTCGGATCGGCATTTTCTTGGGAGGGGTCATCCTTATCCTGGCGGTGTTCGTCTTCGTCGTCGGCGACGTGTCCGTCCTTTTAAAAAAGCCCGGCTATGCGCTCGCGGTCGATATCGACACGGCCGCGGGATTGGATAAACGGGCGGCGGTGAAGATGGCCGGTGTTCAGATCGGCTTTGTCAAAGCGATCCGGCTCACCGGGCGGAGGGCGGAGGTCGTCCTTAATGTCTATCCGGATACCCAGATCCCCAGGGATTCCAGGGCGACGCTCTCGACCTTGGGTCTTCTCGGCGAAAAATACGTCGAGATTCTCCCCGGTGCATCGGCGACTTTTTGCCGACCTGGAGAGGTCTTGGCCGGGCTTCCCTCGGCGGGTTTCGACCAGATCGGGACACTGCTGGTGTCGCTGGGAAGTGACATCAAGGAGGCCGGCGGGGCGCTCAAAGAGATGCTCGGCCCCGAAGCCCGGACGAGCGTGAAACAGACACTCGACAATCTCGCCGCGCTTTCCGCCGAGCTCAAGGATCTCATCGTTGGCAGTCAAAAAGAGGTCCATCAAACTGTCCAGAGCGCCGGCCGGGCGTTCGAGAATTTGGACAATTCTGCGGGAGCCGTGAGTGCAGCCGCTCGGGACGCGCTTCGCCAACTCCAAGACCTCGCCGCCGAGAACAGGGAAAGCATCAGGCTCAATCTCGATAAAATCAAGGACCTCATCGGCCAGATTCAGGACGCCGTGAGTCTCATGAATGCCTCGCTCGAGAAGATCAAACGTGGAGAAGGGACCGTGGGAAAAATGATCCAGGAGCCCGAGCTCTATGATAAGGCAAAGGACGCGCTCGATGCTGTGCGACAGACGGCTCGTTCGACGTCTTCGCTCCGGGCTCTCATGGACGTGCAAGCCGATCGCTACGGCCGGAGCGGCCTTGTCAGGTCGAGCTACACCCTGGGCTTGTGGTTCAACCCCAAGGTCTTTTTCACGGCCGGCTTGATCCGCAATCCGTGGGAAGGCCGGTTCACATTCTCTCTTCAGAGCGGTTTCCGCTTGGGGGATTTCGTCCCCAGAGCAGGTTTCATCGAGTCCGAATTCGGACTCGGCCTGGATTACTCCGCCTTCCGCAACCGGCTCGTTTTCAGTCTCGAAGGTTTTGATTTCAACCGGGCGTCGAGCCCTCATCTCCGGGTCGCGACGCGGATTGAAGCTTTCCGCTATTTCTACTTCGTCCTCGGCCTCGATGATTTCAGCCTCGCTTCCAGGCGCGAGCTGTACTTCGGCCTGGGAATGACATTGCGATGAAAGCCAAAGCCGTTTTCGTCTGCCAGAATTGCGGAGCGCAGTCTCCCAAATGGCTCGGCCGCTGTCCGAGCTGCGGTGAATGGAATACGCTCGTCGAGGAGATCCAGGAGGAGGGCGGCGGCGATTATTCTTTCGCCCTGTCCGAGCCCGTGCTCTACCGGGAGATCAAAGAGGTCAAGAATCCCCGGGCAAAGGTCAAAATCGAGGAGTTCAACAAAGTCCTGGGCGGCGGGGTCGTCCTCGGGTCGCTGGTCCTCATCGGCGGAGAGCCGGGGATCGGCAAATCGACCCTCCTCCTCCAGGTCTCCCGCGATTTCGCCGTCGACGGCGACAAAGTCCTCTATGTGTCCGGTGAAGAATCCCTCGAGCAGATGAAACTCCGCGGCGACCGCCTCGGCGTCCGCGACGGCGAGCTCTTTCTTCTCGCCGAGACGAACCTCGAGCGCATTTTAGCTCAGGCGGAAAAAATCCGGCCCCAGATATTCGTCCTGGACTCCGTCCAGACCGTATTCTCGGGAAAATTATCCTCGAGTCCGGGCACGATCAGCCAGGTCCGGGAAGTGGCCAACCAGGTCTTCCGCTTCGCCAAGCGCAACCAGATCTCGTCGTTCCTCATCGGCCACATCACGAAGGAAGGGTCGCTAGCCGGGCCCAAATCACTCGAACATATGGTCGACGTCGTCCTCCTCTTTGAAGGCGAGCGCGATCACAGCCACCGCGTTCTGCGGGCCCTTAAAAACAGATTCGGCCCGGTCTCGGAGCTGGCGATATTCGAGATGGCGGCCTCCGGGCTTCAAGCGATATCCAATCCTTCGGCATTTTTTCTCAAGGAGAGGCCGGAGAACGAAGCCGGCAGCGCCGTTGTCGCGACCATCAAGGGCTCGCGGCCTCTGCTCATCGAAATCCAGGCGCTCGTGTCCTCGACTCTCTTTGCCTCCAACCCGAGGCGGATGACGGTCGGCTTGGATCATTTCCGGGCGGCCATGCTCCTGGCCGTGATCGAAAAAAAGACAGGATACAGTTTCGCCGGTGAAGACATTTATCTGAACGCGGCCGGCGGGCTGGTCATCGAAGAGCCGGCGGCTGACCTGGGTATCGGGCTGGCCGTCATGTCCTGCCTCAAAAACCGCCCCGTCCCTTCCGGCGTGGCCGCTTTCGGGGAGGTGGGATTGAGCGGAGAAATCCGCTCGGTCGGGCAAGCCCTGGCCCGGGTGAAGGAGGCGGTTTCCCTCGGCTTCGGAACCGTCATTTGTCCCCAGAGCAACGTCACTCAGCTGACAAAGGACAATCTGACCGGGGTGAAGCTCATGGGAGTCAAGAATATCAAACAGGCTATTGACCTGATTTTTTAATCATATTATAAGGAAAGCGTCTCATGGCCATTTTCATTTTTCGCGTTCTCATCATTGCTGTCGTGGCCGCCGCCGGTTATTTTTTTCCGGCTTTCGGCCTTGACCGCCTTGTCTCCGCCGCCATCGCTTTTGTCCTGGCCGCGATCATCATGCACCTCGAGACGAGGATCCGGAAAACCCAATTCAAAGTGATTTGGGGCTCGACGATCGGCACCTTCGCCGGCGTCCTCCTGGGTTGGGGACTGGGCGCGGTCTATCATTCGATCACCGACGATCATCCGACTTCGGCCTTCATCCGCATCTTCTTCCTGATCATCATGCCCTACCTCGGCTTTCTCGTCGGTTCGCGGAAATCGGAGTGGCTTGACCCGGCTTACCTTTTCCGTTTTTTTAAGGAGAGAAACGTCGGGCGGAGCTACAAGATCCTGGATACGAGCGTCATTATCGACGGCCGCATCACCGACCTGTGCGACACGGGCTTTATCGAGGGGACGCTCGTCGTCCCCCTGTTCGTACTCAAAGAGCTGCAGCTTATCGCCGATTCCTCGGACGGCTTGAAACGACAGCGGGGCCGGCGCGGGCTCGACGTCCTCGACCATCTGCAGAAATCGAAGCAGGTCGGGGTCATGATCACGGAAATGGATTTTCCCGACATCCGGGACGTGGATTCCAAGCTCATCGAATTGGGAAAACGGTTGGATGCGAAAATCGTGACCAATGACCTCAACCTCAACAAGATCGCCCGGCTTCAAGGCATCTCCGTCCTCAACATCAACGAGCTGGCCAACGCCCTCAAGCCCATCGTTCTCCCCGGGGAAGCGATGCGGGTCTTTATCATCAAGGAAGGCAAGGAAAAAGATCAGGGCGTGGCCTATCTGGACGATGGGACGATGGTTGTCGTCGACAATTCGCGGCGGATGATCGGCCAGAACATCGATGTCACCGTCACGTCCGTTCTCCAGACGACGGTCGGCAAGATGATTTTCGGGCGCTATAACGAAGAACGATGAAGAGGGTGACGGCGATCATTGTCGCCGCCGGCGAAGGCCGGCGCTTCGGGTCGCCGAAACAATTCGCCCGCCTGCGGGGGCGCTCCGTCCTCGATTGGTCGCTGGCCGTTTTCGACCAGCATCCGCGGATAACGGATATCATCCTCGTCCTGACGGACGAAGCTCTCGGCAAAAAATATATGGGCGCGCATGAGAAGCTCCGCTCCGTCGTTCGCGGCGGAGCGCAGCGCCAGGATTCGGTATTTCGCGGATTTTCGGAACTGGACCCGCGCCGGACGGAAATCGTTTTGATTCACGACGGAGCCCGTCCGCTCGTCTCGAGTGCCCTAATCCGGCGGGTCATCCGGGAGACCGAAAAGCACGGGGCGTGCGTTCCCGGAGTTCCCCTGGAGGATACCGTGAAGAGAGTGGACGGCGCGTTAGTCGTCAGGACTCTGGACCGGGCCAAGCTTTCCCGGATCCAAACGCCTCAAGGATTCAGCTACGCGCTGCTGAAGAGAGCTTTCGCCAGAGCCTGGGCCGACAATTTCTACGGAACGGACGACGCTTCGCTCGTCGAGCGTCTGGGCGAAAAAGTCGTGGTGACCGAAGGCGATCCGAAGAATATCAAGATTACGACCCTCCTGGATTTGAAATTGGCGGAGGTCCATCTTGAGGATTAGAGTCGGGATGGGTTATGACCTGCACCGGCTGGCGGCCGGCCGGCCCCTTTATCTCGGCGGCGTGAGGATCCCGTTTTCTTCAGGTTGCGTCGGGCACTCGGACGGCGACGCGCTCATTCATGCTTTGATCGATGCCATCTTAGGGGCCTTGGGCGAAGACGATATCGGTCGGCTGTTCCCGGACACCGACCCGAAATACAAGAATATCCGGAGCACGGAGCTTTTGAAAACCGTCATGGCTCGGCTGAAAAAAAAGCATCTTGAGATCCTCCACGCGGACGGCGTGGTCGTCGCCGAAAGGCCAAAACTCGACCCTTGGTTTTCAGGCATGAAAGATATTCTTTGCCCACTTCTTACCCTCGAGAAGGACCAGCTGGGGCTGAAGGCGAAGACGAACGAAGGGTTGGGACTCGTCGGCCGGGGCCGGGCAGTAGCCTGTTGGGCGGTTGTTCTTATCGGGGAAAAGCTGAGGCGGAAAATTCAGGCATAAAAAAAGGCTGCCGTCTTCTCTCGCGAGACGTACGGCAGCCTATTAAAAGAGGGGAAGAGAGTGGATAATGAGGCAGCCTGCGGTCAAAGCCGTCATCCTTTGACGCCGAGACGGTGCCCGGCGGCGTCGGTTTTCGACAAATAATTGATGATGTGGTCATAGCCGGCCTCTTTACCGACCCTCATGATCTCCACGGCAGGAGCGGCGATGAGGTTGAAACCGACGATCGTCAGGAGAAAGGCAGCGGCGAGAATCACAAGCTTCGCATTGAGCGTCATGGTGTCCTCCTTAAATTATTTTCACATGCGTCTTTCGATGCACTCAACACAATATACGCGCTGAAAGCGGAAAAGGTTTCCTTTTTTTCATCATGGCCTTGGCCATCCCTTTCGAGACGCGAAGTCCAAAGATGCCGGGCGGGCCGCCCTCCAGCCGCCGTCCGGACTCCGCCGGAGTCAGGCCGTTCAATTGACTTTTTTCCGTCAGTCGCGCTATGCTCGGATGGCTTTATGAAAGGAGTGAAGGGAATGAAAAACGGACTCCGCGTTATCATCATTCTGGGTTTCGCCGCGGCGATCCTCGGCCTCGTTTCGGCCCAGGAGAGGGAAATGGTCCGCGAAGCCAGGCCGACAAAAACGTACATCGTCGGCGGCGTGCGTCAGGGTGCGAGCTTTTTCCCTCCAGTCGAATATCCGATGACCAAACCCAAGACGCCGGGCGTCATCGATTTCAGCCATTATCATAGATACGACGAAGTCAACCTCTTCTTGACCCAATGGGCTAAGAACTTCGCCGGCATCGTCGACCTGTATTCGGTCGGAAAAAGCTTCGAAGGCCGGGACATCTGGCAGATCACCATCACCAACAAAGCGACGGGCAAGGACACGGACAAGCCGGCGATGTTCATCGAAGGCAACCGCCATTCGGGCGAGGTGACAGGCGCGGAGTCCGCCCTCTGGTTTGCCTGGCACATCCTCTCCAACTACGGAAAAGACCCCGAGATCACAAAGCTGGTCGACACCAAAGCGCTCTACCTGAAAGTCAAAAACAATCCGGACGGTTCCGAGCTCTATCTCAATACGGCCCAGTCGAATCGCTCGACGGTCCGACCGTACGATGATGACCGCGACGGATTACTCGACGAGGACCCCCCCGAAGATCTGGACGGTGACGGATATATCCTCCAGGTCAGAAAAAAAGTGGAGCCGGGGAAGGGCATGATGGTCATCGACCCGGCGGATAAATCAGGGCGGCTGATGATCCGGGCGGCCGACGGCAAGGGGGATTATCTTGTCCAGTCGGAAGGCCTTGACAATGACGGCGACGGCCGGACGAACGAGGACGGGATCGGAGGCCTCGACCTCCATCGCAATTATCCGGAGAACTGGCGGCCGCTGCCCGGCCTCGACCTGACCGGCCGGGGTTGGACCCAGGGCGGCGCCGGCGAGTATCCGCTCTCCGAGGTCGAAACGCGCTATGTGGTCCTTTTCCTTCTCCAGCATCCGAACGTCTCGATCGGACAGACGATGGATACGACCGTCCCGATGCTCCTCCATGGCCCGTCGACGAGCCGGATGGACGAGTCCATGTTTCCCGAGGACACGAAAATCTATAAATATTTCGACGACGAGGGAAAGAAAATCACCGGATACGCCAGGGCCGGCGATACGTATTACGATTACTCCGTCGGAAACCGGGGCATGCGCGGAATGGGGGCTCCAGCGGGAGACGCGGCTGCGGGCCGGCCGCCGGCGGAAGAAGCTCCGCCGACAGGCTCACCCCTTTTCGGCCACTCTCCCGATTTCGGATATCTCTATTACGGCGCCGTCTGGTACGGCGACGAGCTCTGGAACGGCGGCCGGATGAAAGATTACGATAACGACGGCCGGATCACGGAGCTCGAGCAACTCCGCTATATTGACGAGGAGCTGGGCGGGAAATATTTTGTTCCCTGGCATAAATTCAATCATCCGACCCTCGGCGAGGTCGAGGCCGGAGGATTCAGCCCCAAGTTCTGGCGGCAGAATCCTCCGCCCGAGCTTCTGGAGGAATGGATTAAGAAAGAGGCGATGTTCAATCTCCTCCTCTATAAATCGCTTCCTCAAGTCAAGATTCTCTCGTCCGAGCTCAGGCCCGCGAAAAAGGAAAAGGAGACCTTCGAGGTCGTGTGCACGGTAACAAACGAAGGATTCCTGCCGACGGCGTTGAAGATGGCCGACCGGGTGAAGATCGTCCGGCCGGACGCCGCCACGATCACGCTTCCGTCCGGAGTCGAGTTCGTCGGAAGCCGGGCCCGCCAAGAAATTCCGTATCTCCAGGGCAAGGAAAAGAGGGAAGTCCGCTGGAAGGTCAGGATGAAACCGGGGACGAGCGGCGAAGCGGAGGTCGCCCTCAGCTCGACGCGCGGCGGCATAGCGAAGGCGAAAGTCAAAATCGGGTAATAAACAGCGGAGGACGGAAGCCTCTCGGCGTCCTTCCCGATTTTTCTTTCTTGCAGCCTGGCCGCGCCTAGCCACTTTTTTCGCAGAGAGAAGGAAAGCGCTCGAACAAGGAGAGATTCCCGACCATGGAATTCGTTTTTATCCCGAACGAGAGCCCCTACCTCAAGCTTCTCGAATTCATGATCCAAAAAAAGCCGGCGGCGCTGGCGACCGTCGTTGGAACGGAAGGCTCGACTCCCCAGGTCGCGGGCGCCTCTGCCCTGTTTTCCAGGGAAGGGCTTGTCTGCGGCACGATCGGAGGAGGTTTCCTCGAGGCCGAAACGGAGAGGCTGGCCCGCCGGGCGATTCATAAAGGCGAATCGCGCCTGCGGGTCTTCAACCTGGCCGAGAATGATTTCGAGGAGGCGGACGGAGTTTGCGGGGGGAAGCTGACGGTTCTCATCGACGCCCGGCCCGAACGGAATGGCCGAGCATTGCGCGAGCTCGCGGAAGCCTGGCGCAATCGGCGCGCCGGAGTCTTGGCGACTTTTATCGGACAAGACCGCGGAGTTGTCCGGAATTTGGTCCGCTCCTGGATTCCGTCTCGGCGAAAGCCGGGAGGACATCGCCCCTTCACAACACCCGATTTTGAGGACAGGATACGCCAGGTTGTCGCCCTGAACAAGCCGTTGTTGATCTCGAAAGGAGGCCAGCGACTCTATCTTGAACCGCACCTGCCTCCCTCCCGGCTGATCATCGCCGGCGCGGGGCATGTCGGGAGGGCTGTTGCCCGCCTGGGCGGCTTCCTTGGATTCGATATTATCGTCGTCGATGACCGGCCCGAATTCGCCAACACGGCCCGTTTCCCGGACGCCGGACGGCTTATCGTCGGGGACATCGCCGAGAGCCTGGGCGCGCTTCCGGTCTCATCCGAGTCTTATATCGTCATCGTCACCCGAGGACATCGCCATGATGAAGCGGCGCTTCGCGCCTGTATCGGCCGCCGCGCCGCCTATATCGGGTTAATCGGAAGCCGCCACAAAATCGTCCTGATGAAAGAGAGATTTCTGAAAAAGGAATGGGCGACGCCGGATGAGTGGAACCGCATCCGTACCCCGATCGGGCTTCCGATCGGGTCGAAGACCGTGGAAGAGATCGCGGTAAGTATCGCCGCCGAACTTGTTCTCGTCCGTTCCCTGAGGAAAAAGGCATAAATGATTTGGGCCATCATCCTCGCCGCCGGCGAGTCCCGAAGGATGGGCCAACCGAAGCAGCTTCTTCCGTACGGCCGGAGCACGGTCATCGAAACCGTTATCGGGAATGTCCTCCGTTCCGCGGCCGACAACACGCTCGTGGTTCTCGGCGCTTCGAGCCGAAAGATCCGGCCGCTGGCCTCGAAATTTCCCGTCCATATCACCCGAAATCCTCTTTACCGCGCAGGGATGCTGTCGTCCGTCCAATGGGGGATCCGGCATCTCCCCTCGGACGCCCGGGCCGCTCTCGTCTTTCTCGGCGACCAGCCTTGGATAACGCCGGAAACGGTTGATCGCGTAATTTCCGCATATCGGCAAACGGGAAAAGGGATCGTTTTTCCGGTTTACGACAAAGGAGGAGGCCATCCCCTCCTCGTCGACATGAAATACAGGCAGGCGATCTCGGCTTTGGATTCCGGGATCGGCTTGAAAGAGATTGTGACCCTCTATCCAGCCGATGTCCTTCGGGTTTCCGTCCCTTTCCCGGAAATCCTGGACGATTTGGACACGCCCGGCGATTATCGGAGACATGTTCTCCGGCATCGTCCAAAGTCCTGAGCCGCGGCCGGGTTCAATTTCTTCAAAGCTTCAGAGACTCCGTGTGTCTAATTATTTTGTCTGAAAAAAGGAAGATTTATAAAAGATCTATCGTCTAAATGGTATGTGCCCATAGGGCATGAGTCTTTCTAATTTAAGAGCTCTATAAAGAAGGAGGCTTCAATGAAAAAGAGCTTGATTCTCTTGTTGGCGCTCATGGTGACAGGGCTCCTGGCCCTGGCCGTTGCGGTCAACGTCACCGGCGACTGGGAAATGACCACGGTCACCCAGCGCGGAGAAATGAAAACGCAGTTAAAGTTCGTCCAGGAGGGCGAAAAGCTGACCTTGACCCAGACCAGAATCGGACGCGATGGAACACCCCAGGAGACTAAGGGCGAAGGTACGGTCAAAGGCAACGACATCGAATGGAAGATCGTCCGTCAGGGGCCGCAAGGTGAAATGACGACAACCTATAAAGGCCAGATCGTCGACGAAAACAACTTGAAAGGTACCATGGAAGGCGGCTTCGGCGGGGGCGGCGGACAGGCGCCCGAGTGGAAGGCCGTCCGGAAGCCGAAATAATCTGAGAAATCTTTCCTGATCTGTCCTTAACCGCAAGAATCCCCCTCGCGTTTTCCCATCGGGGAAGCCGAGGGGGATTTCTTTATTGGGGGGCAAAATTTCTCTTAAACCGGTGCAGGAAATCTGGTATACTTTTCAGGCTTTTGGGGTTTTGTCCCTGGGCTAAGGCTCAATTCCTCAAACGCCCATTCGAAAATCAAGCGGGATGGAAGAATTCGGAGAGACTTTCGTCTAAAAGATGACGGAGGTCGAAGGCATTGATCATTCATGGAAGACAAGGCGCTCATCGAGAAAGCGCGGGACGGAGACCGTGCGGCCTTCGAAGCCATCGTCAAAAGGTATGAGAATAAAGTGTTTCATCTCGCGTATAGTTTCGTCCAGGACAGGGCCTCGGCCGATGATTTAGCCCAGGATATTTTCGTCAAGATTTACGTTTCCCTCCAGAAATTTCATTTCAAATCCGAGTTCGGGACCTGGCTTTACCGGCTGGCGGTCAATTATATCAAGGATCATCTCCGCAAGACCTCGCGGCGAAGGGAAGTCTCTCTCGAGGAGGTCAAGGAGATGTCGTTCGCGACGGACGACGGACACGCCCAAAAGGAGCGGGAGGAAGACGACGCCGAGAGGCGGCGAGCCGTGATGACGGTTCTTGAAACGCTCCCTCCGAAATACCGGATGATTCTCACCCTCCGGGACGTGCGGGGCCTATCGTACGGAGAGATCGTCCGCACCTTGAACCTCTCTCCCGGAACCGTGGATTCGCGATTGCATCGGGCGCGGAGGATGTTGTTAAGAAAAATGGCGCCTTATTTGAGCGAAGAAGGAGGAAGCCGATGAGGTGTCGAGAAACGGAAAAATGGATTCTCCGGTCATTGGACGGGATTTTGGATCCGGCCCGGCAGAAAGCGCTGGGCGGCCATATCGAGGGTTGTCCGCGCTGCCGGAGGCTGCGGGAGGAATACATGTCTTTAATCGGGCGCCTGAAGAGTCCGGCCGAGCCTGAGCCTCTCCCTCGTTTCTGGGAGCGCCTCCGCTCGCGGATCGCGGACCGAGATCGGGCTGAACCCTGGACGGTCTGGGCGAAGTGGAGCCTCCGGGCCATCCCTGTTTCCCTGGTGCTCATCGGATTTTTCATCGGGGCGATCGCCTTTGTCAGCCCGAAACTCGAGGAGAACATGAGCCAGCCTGAGGCGCTTCTCCTCCAGAATGCCGACCCGCTGAGCGGTCCTCAAACTCTGTTCAACGAAGAAAAAGTCGAAAACAGAAACATGATGATCATTTTCGCCGGGGATGAACGCATCCCCAACAGGAGATACGTGCCGTGAAAAAATCCCGAGTCTGGATTGTCGTCGCCCTAGCCCTGATTTTCGCCGCGGGTATCGTCGCAGGGATTTTCGCCGAGCGCTGGTGGCTGGCGAAAAAGCCGGATTTCCGGAGGTCCCCGACCGGCCATTATCCGTCCATGACCCGCTGGGCCAAGGATCTGGGTTTGAGCGCCGAACAGCAGGATAAAATCAAGGCCATTTTCCAGAAAAACGACGAGCGGATCAAGGAATTGCGCACGGACTACTACAAGCATCTCGGAGAGATCCGGGAGCAATTGAAGAAAGAAATCGACGCCGTTCTCACACCCGAGCAGAAGGAGAAAATGGAGGCGATGATCCAAAAACAACGGGAGGAATGGCGGAAGACCAACGAACAAAGGGAAAGACGCATAGATCCCCGGCCAAAACCGAATATAAAAAAGGAGAGCTACAATGAAAAAGAAAGTGATCTTCGGACTGGTGATCCTGGTGGTAATCGCCGGAGCCATCCTGGGCTTCACCCTTATTAAGAAAGGGAAAACAAGCCAGGTCAAATACAGAACCGAAGCCCTGGCCAAGGGCGATATCGAATCCCTCGTCACGACCTCGGGGTCCCTCAACCCCGTCGACACGGTCGATGTCGGCAGCCAGGTTTCGGGCAAGATTTTAAGACTCAACGCCGACTTCAATTCCAAGGTCACGAAGGGCCAGATCCTGGCGGAACTCGACCTCGAACCCCTGCGGTTGAAAGTCGACCAGGCCGAGGCGAACCACAGAAGCAGGGTGGCTTCACTCGAACAATCCAAGGTCCAGCTCGAAACCTCGAAGAAGAAGTTCGACCGGTCCAAAGAGCTTTTCGACAAGAAACAGATCTCCATGGAGGAAATGGAAACCGTCGAGGCGAACTACTTGAACGCGAAAGCGAACCTCGTTTCGGCGGAATCGCAGCTGTCCCAATCCAAATCCTCCCTTGATTCAAGCAAGGTCGACCTCTCCTATGCCACTATCCGCGCTCCGATCGACGGCGTCGTCATCAACCGGGCGGTCAATATCGGCCAGACCGTGGCGGCCAGCTATCAAGCCCCCTTGCTCTTCAAACTCGCCAGCGATCTGGCTAAAATGCAGCTCCAGTGCGATATCGATGAGACCGACATCGGCAAGGTCAAGGAAGGGCAGAAGGTCCGCTTCACGGTCTCCGCGTATCAGGGCGAAACATTCAACGGCGTGGTCAAGCAGGTCCGGTATTCACCCCTGACCACCCAGAATGTCGTGACCTATACGACGATCGTGAGCGCCGACAATCCCGATCTCAAGCTCCTGCCTGGGATGACGGCTACAGTCTCGATCATTACCAATGAAGCCAAAGCTGTTTTGAAGGTCGCTAACTCTGCGCTGAGGTTCACCCCGACCATGCCGCAGGCGGAGCTGCAGAAGATTCTAGCTCAATATCTGCCGCAGACTCAGCAGAAGCAAGGCGGCCAGCCCGGCCAGAAAGCCGAAGGCGAACAGGGGCAGCGCATCCAAGGTCAGACTTCTCAAAACCCGAGTGGCGAGGGGGGGCAGCGCCAGAGCGGCCAGCGCCAGGGCGGTTTTCAGGCGGGACAAGTGAACTTTGAAGATATGACGCCCGAGCAGCGGCAGCGTTTGCAGCAGATGATGGCCAATCGCCAGCGCCAGAGCGGACGGGTCTGGGTGATGGACGACCAGGGCAGCCTGAGGCCGTACGCCGTTCGGCTGGGAATCACGGACAACACCTATACCGAAATCACCCGGAGCGAGCTCGCCGAAGGCCTGAAGATCATCATCGGGCTGGAGACGCCGCAAACCGCCGCCACCCAACAGCAGCAGGGCGGAATGGGCGGCCGCGGCGGTCCGGGTCAAATGATGTTCATCGGCCGGTAAGGCCGATTTTTTTTGGAAATAGAAATGGACAAGATCCTCATCCAGCTTGAAAACCTGATAAAAACATACCATGTCGGGGAAACCGAAGTCCGGGCCCTCCGCGGCGTGAGTTATACGATCCGCGAGGGGGATTTCCTCGCAATTATGGGGCCGTCGGGTTCCGGGAAATCGACGATGATGAACATCATCGGCTGCTTGGACAAGCCAACCTCTGGCCGATATATTTTTGAAGGAGAGGAAGTTTCCACGCTTAACAAGAATGAGCTTGCCCGAATCCGGAATAAAAAGATCGGCTTCGTCTTTCAGACCTTCAATCTTTTAGCCCGGACGACGGCCCTCGAGAACACCGAGCTTCCCCTTGTCTATTCAAACGTCCCCGGTAAAGAGCAGAAAAAACGGGCTCTGGCCGCCCTCGAGTCCGTCGGGCTCAAGGACCGCTCTCATCACAAAACCAACCAGCTTTCGGGCGGCGAGCAGCAGCGGGTGGCCATCGCCCGGGCCCTCTTGAACAATCCCTCGCTCATCCTCGCCGACGAGCCGACCGGCAACCTTGACACCAAGACCAGCGACGAAATCATGACCATTTTCCGCAATCTCAACCAGGAAAAGGGCATTACGATCGTTATGGTCACGCACGAGTCCGATATCGGGGCCCAGGCGAAAAAGAGAATCTTCATGCGCGACGGGCAGATTATCCGCGAAGACGGGAATTAAAGGAGAGGCACCATGTTATTCCGCATATTACGCGTTTCTCTCCGGGCTCTCAGCCGGAACAAGATGCGCACGTTTCTGACCATGCTCGGAATCATTATCGGTGTCGGGGCGGTCATCGCCATGGTCAGCATCGGGACGGGCGCCAAGGCCGCCGTTGAAAGCCGCTTTGCGGCCATGGGCACGAATCTCCTCTTCGTCAGCGGCGCGAGTCGGCAGACTCAGGGTGTCCACTCCGGCTTCGGCGGCTATCAAACCCTGACGGTCGAAGACGCCCAGGCCATCCCGGATCGGTGTCCGGCCGTCGAATACGTCTCGCCCAGCGTCAACACCCGGGCTCAGGTCGTCTACCTCAACAAGAACTGGAACACCTCGGTCCAGGGCACGGGAGAAAAATATCCCGAAGTAAGGAAATGGGAGATGGCCCTCGGGACATATTTCGACGAAACCATGGTCCGCTCGGCGGCCAAAGTCTGCGTCCTGGGAGCCGACGTGAAAACGAATTTGTTCGAGGACGCGGACCCAATCGGCCAGACCATCCGCATCAAGAAAGTCCCGTTCATGATCATCGGCGTCCTGAAATCCAAGGGCCAGTCCGGCGGGTTCGGCAGCCGGGACGACATGATTTGCGTTCCCTACACAACCTGCATGAAGAGACTGCAGAAAGCCGAATTCCTGGGCTCGATCGATGTCTCGGCCGTCTCCTCGACGCAGACGCAGCAGGCGAAGCAGCAAATCGCGGAGTTGCTCCGCGAACGGCACCGGATCGCGCCCGGCGCGGCTGACGATTTCCAGGTCCAGGACATGTCCGAGATCGCCGAAGGCGCGGCCGACGCGACCAACATCCTGACCCTCCTCCTCGGGAGCATCGCCTCGATCTCGCTTCTCGTCGGCGGGATCGGGATCATGAACATCATGCTCGTCTCGGTGACGGAGAGAATCCGGGAGATCGGCATCCGGATGTCGATCGGCGCCCGCGAGCGCGACATTCTCATCCAATTCCTGGCCGAAGCGCTCGTCTTGAGCCTCGTCGGCGGGCTGCTCGGGATCGCCATGGGCGTCGGCGTCTCAAAAATCCTCCACTATATTCCCATTTTTGCCACGATCAAGACGGTCGTCTCGATGCAATGGGTGTTGATGGCCTTCTTCATTTCCGGATCGATCGGCGTGTTCTTCGGGTTCTACCCTGCCCGCAAGGCGTCCAAGCTCGACCCGATCGATGCCCTCAGATACGAATAACAAGGAGATCTCAGATGACGTGGAAAAAAACTGCCGTTCTCATAAGCCTGCTTATAGGCCTCATCCCCCAGGCGGGATTCGGACAGGATCAGCCGGCTCAGGGAAAATCGCTCTCCCTGAAGCTTGACGACTGCATCCTCCGGGCATTGAAGAACAACCTCTCGATCAAGGTGGCCGAATTCTCGCCGAAATTATCCGAAGAGTCCCTGTCCAGCGCCCAAGCCCAGTATATGCCCACGATGTCGTTCGGCTATACACCGGGCCGGAGCGAAAACGCCTCGTACTCCTGGCTCGATACGGCCGGGACGAGCGTCTTCACCGACTCGCAGACATATAACGGGTCGATCAACGAACTGACTCCATTGGGCGGGAGGTTCTCCATTTCCATTGACGGAAGTCGAACCCACACCAACCAACGGGCCACGACGATCGATCCCCGGTACTCGGCAAACCTCAGATTCAGCTACTCTCAGCCTCTCCTCCGGAGCTTCGGGCCGGCGATGACCAACCGGAACATCGTCATCGCCCGGAATAGTCTGGAAAGCTCCGAGATTTCTTTCTACAAAACCGTTCAGGATACCGTCTATTCCGTGATCCAAGCTTACTGGAATCTCTTCTACAGCATTGAAAATCTCAAGGTCCAACAGCTCGGATTGCAGTTGTCCAAGGAACTCTTGGAGAAGAACCGGAGGTCGGTCGAGATCGGGACTTTGGCGGAGATGGACATCCTCACGGCCGAGGCCGACGTCGCCTCCCGCGAGGCGAGCATCCTCGCGGCCGAAGCTTCGGTCAAGAGTAACGAAGATAATTTGAAAACGCTGATCAATCTCTCCCCCGAAGAAGAGATGGGGCTGAGGGACATCGTCGCTCTCGACCAGCCCAAGCTCGAAGAGCAGAAAGTGGAGCTCGATCAGGCGCTCATGATCGGCATGGCCAATCGGCCCGACCTCAAGATCACCCAACTCAGCTTGAAAAACACCGATATCAGCCTCCGCTATGCCAAAAACCAACTCCTCCCCGACCTCAGCCTAAACGCATCCTGGAGGAGCCCCGGGCTTTCGGGCACGCAACTCCTTTACGACAATCCGCTGACCGGAAACCTTATCGGGACGGTCCCCGGCTTAGGATCCCAGGCCTGGAAAGACGCCTTCGGTTTCAAATACAGCAACTGGTCGCTCGGCCTGACGCTGAGCATCAACTTGAGCGATTATCTGACGCGGGCCGCGTACGCCCAGGCCAAGTTGAGCATGGACCAGGCTTTCGAGAGCATGAAGCTCCAGGAGCAGCAGGTGATCATGGAAATCCGGAATGCGGTCCGCTTGCTTCAGACGAGCTACAAGCAGGCCCAAGCTTACAAGATCGCCCGCGACTTGGCTGAGAAAAAATATCAAAGCGAACAGGAAAAACTCCGGGTCGGGCAGAGCACGGATTATTTTGTCCTCCAGTATCTCCGGGACCTGACCAGCGCCCGGGTTTTCGAGCTGAACGCGATCATCAACTATAACGTGGCGATCGCCGGACTCGATCGCTCGATGGGGGTTCTCCTCGACAAGAAGAACATTCAGCTTGAAGATACGGGGTCCTCAAAGTAAGCGAGCGGCGGCCATGGATTCGCCCCCGAACGGCTTCGACCCTGAAGGCGAGGAGCGCTCCCTTTCGGGAGGCCAGAGCTTGGCTTCGGGAGGAATGGTGGCCTTCGCCTAGGTCGGTTGCGGACCGGAGAAACCGCCAGGCCTCGGTTTCCCATGACCCCGGACTTGAGTCCGGGGTCATTTCTTATATCGGCATGATGCCTTGTGCTATTTTTTATGGGCATAGATACTCTCGCAAGGAGGCCAGAGCCGAACGATGAGCAACACACACAGATATAGATGGCGTCCCCAAATTCTCCTTCCGATGTTGGCCGTATTCCTGGTTTTCCCGATGTCCCCATCCCAAGGAAGCCAGGAGGAAACCCTGACCCTCGAATCGGCTATTCACATGGCGCTTGCCCGAAACGAACGGGCTTTAACCGCGGACGCGAAAATCTCGGTCGCGGACGCGCAGCTGACGCGGGCCCGGGCTTATTTTCTCCCCGCGATCACCGTCTCGGGCAATTATACGCGACGGCCGTTCGAGGTTGTCCGGATTGTCGGTAACTCCCAGATCATTGTCCAAAATTACAACGCTCTTTCCGGAAATGCCCAGCTCAATATGACCCTTTTCGACTCACGCAGCATTCCGGCCTTGAAGCAGGCCAAGGACGAGCAGCTTTCCACGGCCTATTCCTCTGCCGAGACGAAAAGGCAATTGGCCTTCGAGGTCGGGAACGCGTTCCTCACGACTCTCGGGACCGACCAAATGCTGGAGGCGGCCAAACACCGTTTCGAGTATGCCCAACAGGCTTTGGACGCGGCCAGGGCGCGCTACGCGGCCGAGCTGGTGTCGTCCAACGACGTGACCAGGGCCGAACTCGAATATGCCAGCGCCGAAATGAGCATCACCCAAATGAGGGGCCAGGTGGAGACGAATTACCTGGAGCTCGGCAATCTCCTCGACGACGCGCTGGCCATCGGGAAGAAGCTTGTCGTTCCCGATTTCTTGGTCAAAGCCGGCGCGGAGGTTCCGGCCGATGTCGAGTCCTTAATTGACGAAGCGCAGAACCGCCGCCTCGACCTCACCTCGCTGGAGCTTCACGCCCGGGCCCAGCACGCCCTTCTGCTTGAACCCGCGCTCAAATGGCTCCCGACCTTAAACCTCAACGCCCGATATTCTTATACGAACGAAGCCGGCCTCACCGGACGGAGCTTCAACTGGAATGCCGGGTTGACTCTGAGCTGGGCCGTGTTCGACGGGCTCAACCGAAACGCCGATTATCAAGAGCGAAAATCTCTGGCCTACCAGGCCGATCTCAGCGTCCAATCTTCCAAGCGGAGCATCGACCTGAGTGTCCGCGACGCCCTTGTTTCCCTCCAGAGCCAGAGGGCCGGCCTCAAACAGGCTCAAATTGCCTATGATATCGCTAAGCAGAACGCCCAGGAGGTCGCCGAGCTCTATCGGCAAGGTCTCAGCTCCGTCCTTCAGGTCGCGGACGCCAATTACCAGCTGTTCAACGCCGAAGTCGGGCTGGTGCGGCAGCGCTATGATTCGGGGATCGCGTATTTGAATTTCGAGGCCGCCTTGGGCCTGGATCCGTTAGGCAAGGAGCCGATAATATGAAAAGACAGTCCAACGTCTGGCTCATTTTTGTTCTGGTGATAGGTCTCCTCTCGACGTCCTGCGGCAAGGGGAAGGAGGGGCAGAGCCAGGGTGAGCCCCCTTCTCCGGGCGCTAAGTCCGGGAAATCGGCCTCCCCTTCCCGCTCGAGGATTTCCTATACCGTAGAAGCCCAGCCGGTCCAAGCCCGTTCCTTGATTTATACGGTCAACGCCGTAGGATCCATCGAAGCTTTCGAAAAAGTCCAGGTGACGGCGCGAGTCGCCGGGATCGTCGACCGCGTTCTTTTCGCCGAAGGGAATTACGCCAGCGTCAGCCAGGTTCTCGTCGAGATCGAACCCGAACGCTATAAGCTGGCCGTAGAGGCCGCCCAGGCCGCATACGAAAAAGCCGAAGCGTCCAAAGCCGATGCCGAGGCGGGCTCGAAACGGCGCGAAGACGTGGCGACGAAAACCCCGGGCCTGATTCCCGGAGAAGAACTCGCGACCTGGCGAACCAAAGTCCGTCTCGCCGCTTCCGATGTCGCCCAGGCGAAAACGGCCCTGAATCAGGCGAATTTGAATCTCCGCGACGCCTATGTCAAGGCGCCTTTTTCGGGGATCATTCAAACCCGCACGGTCCAAACGGGTCAATATGTCCAGGTCGGAACTGTCCTGGCCACTCTGATCCGGCGAGACCCGCTCCTTCTCCGATTTAGAGTTTCGGAACGGGATGCCGCTCGGTTCCATCCCGGACTCACGGCGAATTTCGAGATGCGGGATAATCCCAAGGAATATTCGGCCAAGATCGTTCATGTCGATGCCTCGGCGGATGAGTCATCCCGGATGGTCGCCATCACGGCCGAAATTCGCGATACACAGGACCAAGCGCTTCGGCCTGGAGCCTTCGTTGAAATCTCGGTGCCGGTGAGCAGCCCGCGCATGGCGCCGGTTGTGCCCCAGACGTCGATGCGCCCGAGCGACAGGGGTTTCCTTGTTTTCGTCGTCGAAAACAATATTGCCCTGGAGCGGACCATTTCCGTCGGGATGAGAACCGCGGACGGTTTCGTCGAGGTCCTCTCGGGATTGAATCCCGGGGAGATGCTCGTCGTCCGGGGGGCGGAAGCCTTGCGGAACGGGGTTCCGGTCAACGTCGGCAAAATCGGCGCGCAGCCAGGTGACGCGCCCGGGCCGGCCCCGAAAAAGAAATCTTGAGAGGATTGATCCATGACTCTCACCGAAACCTGCGTCAGAAAGCCGGTTTTAGCCTGGATGATGATGGCGGCCACGATCGTCTTCGGCTTGGTCGCCGGAACGCGCATCGGCATCAGCCAGTTTCCCGATGTCGATTTCCCGACGATCAGCGTTTCGGTTGGCTGGGAAGGCGCCGCGCCCGAGGTTATGGAAAACGACATTGTCGAGCCTTTGGAGGAATCGCTGATCCAAATCGAGGGCATCAAGACGATTTCTTCGTCGTGTCGCATGGGCGGAGCGTCAATCACGTTGGAGTTCGAGCTCACGCGCAAAATCGATTTCGCCATCCAGGATGTCCAGGCCAAGGTTTCCCAAGCGACTCGGAGTCTCCCTCGGGACGTCAATCCCCCCACCATTTCGAAGTCGAACCCCGAGGATAATCCGATCATGATGATCGCTCTCTCGGGCCCCTTCCCGCAGCGCATCCTCACGGATTATCTCCAGTATACCCTCAAGGAAAAACTCCAGACGATCCCGGGGGTCGGCGAGATTTCGCTCATGGGCGTCCAGGACCGCAACGTCCGGATCTGGCTGGACGCGACGAAACTCGACGAGCGCGGGCTGACCGTTCGCGACGTCATTTCCGCGCTTCAACGGGAGCATGTCGAACTTCCGGCCGGCCGCTTGGAAACGCCGGGGCGGGAAGTGAATGTCCGCGTCCTGGGCGAAGCCATCGATATTGACACCTTGCAGAAGATCGTCGTCCGCGAATCGAGCGGCAGCCCCATCTATATCGGCGACGTAGCCCTGGTCGAGGACGGTTTCGATGACCTGCGGCGGATATCCAGCGTCAACGGTGTCCGGGCGCAGGGAATCTCTCTCAAGAAACAGCGAGGGTCGAACGCCGTGGCCGTCGCCAAGGCCGCCCGGGCGGCACTCGCCGATTTCCAGAAGACGATGCCCGAGGGGATGGCAGCCTACGTCGTCTTCGATACGACCCAATTCATCCAGGACTCGGTCAGGGAGATTGAATTCGAACTCATCCTCTCGGTCGTTCTGACCGCTTTCGTCTGCTGGCTCTTCCTCGGCTCTCTCTCGAGCACATTGAACGTTGTTCTGGCTATCCCGATGTCTCTCTTCGGAACCATCGCGATCATCAATTTCCTCGGTTTCACCTTCAATACCTTCACCCTCCTCGGCCTGGCTCTCGCCGTCGGCCTTGTCGTCGACGACGCCATCATGGTCATGGAGAACATCTTCCGTCACCGGGAACGGGGAGAGGGCCTGGTCCAGGCCGCTTTGGGCGGGACGAAGGAGATCGCCTTTGCCGCCCTGGCGGCGACGCTGGCTGTCGTCGCCATCTTCGTCCCGGTCGTTTTTATGAAGGGGATTATCGGGAAGTATTTCCTTCAATTCGGCATCACCCTGTGCCTAGCGGTCCTCTTGTCTTATGTGGAGGCCGTCACCCTGGCTCCCTCGCGATGCGCCCAATTTCTCAAAACGTCCCGCGAAGGCCGGAACCGACTCGGCCGGGCCGTCGACAAGAGCTTTCAATGGCTGGAGAGAACCTACGCCAAAGTTTTGCGGCGGAGCCTTCGCTGGCCCGTCCTCATTCTGATTCTGGCCGTCATGCTCTTCGCCGCGGCGATCTATATTATGACCTCCCTGCCCGCCGAGTTTGTCCCGTCCCAGGACCTCAGCCGGCTGTCGGTCCGCATCCAGACGGCCGTCAGCTCGGACATCAGCGAATCAGCCAGGCTCTTGCAGAAAGCGGACGAGGTCATCGGCAGCCATCCCGAAGTCATAGGACAATTCAGCAACATCGGCGGCTTTGGCGGCGGAGTGAATTCGGGAAATATCAACGTGACGCTCAAACCGCCCAGGGAGCGCAAAGTCAGCCAGACCCAACTCCAGGCGATGCTCAGGAGAGAGTTGAACGCCATCCCCGGCATCCGGGCCGTCATCCAGGACCTCTCCCAACAGGGGTTCACCGGGCAGCGCGGCTTCCCCGTTTCGTTCTCCGTCCGGGGTCCGAATTGGGATCAGCTCATAAAGCTGAGCGAGGATATCATGGGTAAACTGGGCGCGAGCGGCACGGTCGTCGATATGGATACGGACTATCAGATCGGCATGCCGGAACTTCACGTCCTGCCCGAACGGGCCGTGGCGTCCGACGTCGGCGTCTCGATTGACGATGTGGCCACGACGCTCAATGCCCTGGTCGGAGGAGTCCGCGTCGGCAAGTACAGCTCGGGCGGACGACGCGTCGACGTCCGCTTGAAGCTCCTCGCGGCGCAGCGATCTCGGCCCGAAGACATCGCCCGGCTGCGGGTCCGGAGCCGTTCCGGCGAGCTCATCCCCCTCTCCTCCCTCGTGACCTACGAAGAACGCTCCACGCTTCAAGCGATTACCCGCAAGGACCGGGAACGGGCCATTTCGATCTACGCCAATGTCGCGCCCGGGCATTCTCAGGATGAAGCCATCCGCTATGTCGAAAGCCTGACCAAAGGTCTGCCCATCGGGTACCGGATCGTCCTCGGAGGCACGAGTCTCGCTTTCCGCGATTCTATGAATAGCCTGATATTCGCCCTCTTTCTTGGGATCGCGATCGCCTACATGATTCTGGCCTCTCAGTTCAATTCTTTCAAGGACCCTATGACTGTCATCACGATCCTTCCGCTGTCGATTGCCGGCGCGGCATTTGCCCTCCTGATCGCCGGGAAATCGCTCAATATCTTCAGCATGATCGGTCTCCTCCTCCTCATGGGGATCGTCAAGAAGAACTCCATCATCCTCGTCGACTATGCCAATAACTTCAAAGCGCAGGGCTTCAGCCCGAGGGAATCCATGGAAAAGGCCGGGCCGATCCGTCTCCGGCCGATTCTCATGACGGCCACGGCGACTTTGATGGCCGCGATCCCGCCGGCTCTGGGCATTGGCCCGGGTTCGGAGATTCGGACGCCGATGGCCATCGCCGTCATCGGAGGCTTGATTGTTGCGACGATGTTGAGCTTAATCGTTGTCCCGTCCTTCTATGTCATTGCCGAAGGGAAGCGGAAGAAATCGAAGACAATAGAACAGCGGAAACCAGAAGTCATCTCCGCTCCGTAAGATCTTAGTCGGGCCGCGGGTTTCCTGATAAGGGGAGGCCGAGAGCGAAGTGAACGTCGGAAAGGGTCTTTCCGAGGCGAATCAGATATCGATCTTAACGCCGAACATGGCGGTGAGGCCGGAGAGGTTGATATTGGCTTTCCGGATCCCCGAAATCCCGTCCCCCGCGGGCCCGTTTTTATCGAAAAATCCGATTCGGGGATAAGTTTTGCCTTGGCTGTAGTCGTAATAATAGTAGTAATACTCAGCGCTGCTGTTGTTGACGGTTTCGGTCGCCGACGTGCTGAAGAGCGACCAGTTTCCCATCAGATCCGTCGCCCTCGCGGATCGATATAAAATATCCGTGATGAGGGCGATACCGCTCGCGAGCTTGAAGCTCAGACCGATCCCCGCCTGGAAGCCGAGGGAGGGGGCCGCCGCCCTGAATGTCTCTTTTTCAGACAAGGAATCGACGGTCGAGGTCGCCTCACGCTCAAAGCTGAATTGGACGATCTGAAAGAGGGGACCGGCGAAGATGTCGACGCCCGCCCTCGAGGTGAGATTGATCTTATAGTAGATATTCAAGTAAAACGGGATGACCGACAATTGGGGTTGAAAAGTCGAGTCCGTGGTAAATGGGACATCGTCGGCGATTCCTTGACTCGTCACCCGGTCATTGTGTCCGAGCTGATAATAGCCGCCGCCTAATCCAGTGGCGATCCGACGGCCCCAGTGGGTGATGATCTCGAACTGGAAATTCGCGCCTTTTTTAAGCTCTTGAAAGGCGCCGGAGACATCGGACATCGTGTCCCGGATGAACTCCATTTCGCCGGCGATTCCCTTGTTGTAATCATCGCCTTGGATCCAGGTCGGGCCGCCAAATAGCTTGAAGGACACTTGCTGGGAATAGGCCAGGCCCGAGGCTACGA
>Ga0214473_10001969_pt1 | contig 25950 bp, 22 predicted proteins | sample RVTome_7_FD_203509 | JGI IMG/M metagenome (GOLD analysis project Ga0214473, IMG submission 203509) | Soil microbial communities from uranium-contaminated site in the Upper Colorado River Basin, Wyoming, United States - RVT98D197 | ecosystem: Environmental > Terrestrial > Soil > Contaminated >...
CATCGATGACATCATCAAGCTGGTCGGGCTGCTCACCGCCGCCCTGACCTCCGGAGTTTCCAAGGCCCTGGAAAGTCTCACCCAATTCGTCCAAAACCTTCCCGAACCGGTCAAGCGCGCCGCCGATGCCGCCTCCAAAGCCGCGATCCCTCTCTCCCTGCTGGGACTCCTACTTCAATCCGGAGTGTCGACTCTCGAGGATCTGCTGGCGTTCTTCAACCGCTACCTCTTCACCCTCGTCCGAATTCCCCTTTTCCCCCTCCTGCTCAAAAGGAAAAAAAGAAAGAAACCCTGGGGAGTTCTCTATGATTCTTTCACCAAAAATCCCCTCACGGGCGGCCTGGTTCGTCTGCTGGGAGAGGCGGGCAATTTCATCGATATGGAGATAACCGGGGAATCCGGTGCCTTCTCCTTCGTACCGACTCCCGGGAAATACAAACTGGAGGCCTTGAAGGCCGGATATCTATTCCCTTCCCAAAAGATCGTTGTGGAAAGAGACGGAGAGTACGACCGCATCTACCGAGGCGGGGTGATTGAGGTTATCGAAGACCAGCCTGTCATCGGAACCAACATCCCGATTGATCCGCGCGATATTCCCGAAGGAGCTCACATCCAGCGGCTCTTTCGAAAGCACGGGCCGGTGTCCAATCTATCAATCCTAATTGGAGGATTGGTTCTCGCCGGCATTGCCTATCTCGCCGCTCCCGCCATTTACAACCAGCTGATCGCCGGGTTCTATGTGGTAACCCTCTCACTGGTCACAGCCGATACCGTCAAAATTGAAAGAACCTGGGGGGTCGTCAAAGACGACGCCGGAAATCCCGTCGAAGCGGTGGCGCTGTCTCTGATTGAGATCGACTCGGGAAGATTGGTTAATCGCCGGGTTACCAACACCGTCGGCCACTACCAATTCGTCGCGCCGCGAGGGCGCTACAAAATCCTCATCGCCTCTTTCGACTGGGAAAGATTCGACCAGAGCGGATACTACGACGGCAGCGAGATCGCCGTGATGGAAGAAACCGAAATCCTAAACCTCCCGATCGGTGTGAAGAAGAAACCGATCACGGCCCTGAAACGAAGGGAAACTATTTGAGTTCGACCTTCGCACCGGCATCCTCCAGCTTCTTCTTGGCGGATTCAGCGTCCTCTTTCTTCGCTCCCTCTAGGATCGCTTTTCCGGGATTATCGGCGAGACCCTTGGCCTCCGCCAGTCCCAGGTTTTGGTTGATCTCGCGCAGAGCCTTGATCACCGAAATCTTGTTTGCCCCGGAATCCGCTAGAACAACATCGTAGGCGGCCTTCTCTTCCGCCGGAGCGGCTTCCCCTCCCGCCGGAACAGCACCGGCCGCAGGAGCGGCCATCGCTACCGGAGCCGAAGAGACACCAAACTTCTCTTCCAGAGCTTTAACCAATTCGTTCAACTCCAGAACCGAAAGCTCCTCCACCGTTTTCAAAATATCCGCGGTTTTCTTGGAGAGCTTAATTTCCTTTTTTTCTTCTTGTTTTTCTTCAGCCATTATCGACACCCCCTCTCGTTTTTGAAATCTGACTCAGAGCCATCACCAGCTTTCGCTGTGACGCTGATAAAACATACGCTAGTTTGTATATCGGGGAGAAAAGTTGCGAGACCAGAATGGACTGCAGGACGGTTTTTCCGGGGAGCATCGCCAGTTCGGCAAATCCCTCGGCGGTCATTGGTTTTTTATCAAAAAAGCCGAACTTAACTTCTCCCTTGGCCTTTTCCTTCAGATAAGAAACCATTACTTTGATGCTCTCGATGGGATCGGCGGAGCGGGAGAAAAGAGCCGCGGTCGGACCCTTCAACCGAACACCAGCGAGGTTGCTAGGTTCGTCCAGCGAGCCGTCTAATCCTCCGTCTTTGAGTTCAGCTTTTTCCAAAGCCAAGCCAAGAAGGGTGTTCTTGACTACGCGCAGGTCGGCTCCAAGAACCGCCAATCTCTTGCGGAGTTCAGACATTTCAACCACCGTTAATCCGGAGTAATCGGAGAACATCACCGCTCCTGACTCGGCGGCTTCCTTCGCTAGTTTCTCGACTTGGTTTATCTTTTCTTCGTTAACCATCGCAATAAAAAACCTCGGCTGTCCCGAGGAATTTAATCAACTAAGTAACTTAGCTATTCCTCGGTGGGATGATTAAGTCTTGCGACCCCCACTGTCTTCGGACACTTCAATATACCTGATTTACTTCAAACTTTCAAGATCAACTCTGACCGACGGCCCCATCGTCGGTGCCAGAAAGACCGACAGAATGAAGTTTCCGGTGATCTTCGCCGGTTTGAGGCGGTTGACCTCCGCCACCACCGCTTTGAGATTGGCGATGAGATCTTCGTCCGGAGTGGAAACCTTCCCGATCGAAACGTGCACGATCGAAGAGACCTCGGTTCTGATTTCGATTCTCCCCTGCTTAAACTGTCCCACCAGATCGGCCGGATTATCCGTCACCGTTCCCGCTTTGGGAGTAGGCATCAATCCCTTCGGGCCAAGAAAACGAGCGATTCGGGCTAGCTTCGCCATAAAAAGCGGGGTGGATACGACGGCGTCGACATCGGGAAGTTTTCCCTGCGCGATGCTTTCGATTAGGGCGTCGTCCCCGATCGCATCGGCGCCCGCTTCCTGAGCTTTCTTGGCCACCTCTCCCTCCGCAAAGACTAAAACCTTCACGGTCTTTCCAGTGCTGTGGGGAAGTGCCAAGAAACTGCGGAGCTGATGCTCCGGTTTGTCTCTTTCGAGATCCAGATTGATGTGGGCGTCAATTGCGGCGTCAAACTCGGTCGTAGAAGCCCCTTTCACCAGTTTTACCGCCTCACCCAAAGGATAAGCGCGCGGCTCCATTTTCTTCTTGGCTTCCTGATACTTCTTTCCTCGAACCTTTTTGGGACGATGGGAAACGGATTTCTTGACCTTTTTCGACGGCTCTTTTTTGTCCTCCGGCGAATTTGCTTTGGGAGTTTCTTCTTCAGCTGGGATTACTTTTGGTTTTCTTCCGCCCATTGTTTTAAAAGTTTCTTGAGTTGCTTGGGTTTCTTGGGTTACTTAGGCCTAAGAACCTAAGTTTCCTAAGTAACTTGCTACTCTACATCAATCCCCATGCTGCGCGCCTGGCCCTCGATGATCTTGACGGCGGTTTCGATGTCCTTCGCGTTCAGGTCCACCATTTTCTGCTCGGCGATCTCCCGCGCCTGTTGGCGGGTGATTTTACCGGCCTTCTCTTTCGGAGTGACGCCCGAACCCTTCTCTACCCCCGCCGCTTTCTTAATCAGGGTCGCCGTGGGTGAAGTCTTGGTCACGAAAGTGAAGGTGCGGTCCTCGTAGATCGTCACCACCGCCGGGATGACCTGACCTCTCAAACCGGCCGTCTTCTCGTTGTAGGCCTTGCAGAACTCCATGATCGCCACCCCGTACTGGCCCAAAGAGGAACCCACCGGCGGGGCGGGGGTGGCCTCTCCGGCCGGAAGGTTTAGTTTTAGCGTTGCTTTAACTTTTTTTGCCATTAGAGTCTACTGACTTGAAGGAAATCTAGCTCAATAGGAGTTTCGCGGCCGAAAACGGAGACCAGCACGTTAACTTTCCCTTTTTCCTCATCGATTTCGTCCACCTTGCCCAGGAAGTCCGTGAACGGCCCATCAATCACCTTGACAGTTTCGCCCACTTTGAACTTGAGCTCAAACTTGGGCGCCTCCAGCTTGGTGAACTTCAGGATTGCATCGACCTCGTGTGCCGGCAGGGGCGTCGGTTTCGCTCCTGCGCCCACAAATCCGGTCACACCGGTGGTGTTGCGCACCGCTCCCCAGGTTTCATCGGTGAGCATCATCCGCACCATCACGTAACCCGGAAAAAGCCGCTCCCGAATGGTTTTCTTCTTGCCGGCATCAATTACGATCTTCTCCTGGGTCGGCACGAGAATATCGGTGATCTGTTCTTTGAGGCCGAAGGCCTCCAGCCGCTGTTTCAGGGCGTCCGCTACCTTCTGTTCGTGTCCCGAGTATGTGTGAACAACGTACCACTGCAGTTCAACCATTATTTTGATACCAAGAAATTCAACATCCGGCTAAAAACATAGTCCAGTAACGCCGCAAAACCGGCCACCCCAAAGGTGATTGCCAACACCGTTAATGTGAGCCGGACGGCCTGTTTTCTGGTGGGCCAAACCACGTTCTTCAGTTCTGCCCAAGATTCTCTCAAGAAACCAAAAATTTTTCCCATCTAAATAAAAAAGACTCTTTGCGCCAGGAGTCAAGACCCATCTTAGGGCTCCTACTGATAAAAGTCAATAGGACGTGCCCATTTTCTATTCAATCACATCCAAAATGCAGTCCCGGAAGAACTTCTCACCCCTTAGAACCGGCAGCCCCAAATTGCCGAAATTCTGGAGAATCTTTTCCACCCCAAAAAGAATCTCGAAATCACTATCCTCCAGACCAACCTGGGCGCGGAATTCAGCCAGAAAATCCCTCTGCCAAGCCGGGTGTTGGAAGGAGCGGATCCAAAGATTCGCGAAGTCGCGCAGGGGATGCCCCCACCCGACGTTCTCCCAATCGGCCAGTTTGAAGCTTGCGTTAGACGATAGTATCTGCGAACCGTAAAATTCGTGGTGGGCGATCGTCGCTTTATTGAGGCGATTGTAGGCCGGTTCAGCTCTGTCCAAGAAATCGATGATCTTTTCCCAAACCTCATTTTCAAAAAATTTTCGGCCCTGCGGCTCCAAAAGTTGGCGGTAAGATGAGAGATCGTAGGCGGTCTTGTCTAGGTCAAACCTAAGTGCGTTCGGCAGTTCCGATGAGAACCGGCGCAGGCCTCCCAAAACTTTCAAAACCCACTCCAAATTATCGGGAGTAAAGAATGTATCCAACATCAGGAAATCACTGGATTCTGAGCATTGCGGTTTACCGGGATTAACCCACTCGATCAGATACCAAGATCGCCCCTCCCAAACACCGTCGCTGTAGAGAGTCGGGAGGTGCAGAGAGAGATATTCGGGAGCGTCCTTTAGGAACGTCGCTTCGCGGTGAAGATGCTCGTCCAGCAGGGTTTGTTTATGCTTCTTTTCTTTTTCAAAGGGGGTTTTGAAAACCGCTTTTTTACCATCAAAGTCTCCCCCCACTACCCAAACTCGGGGACCCTCTCGAAAAGCCTTCTGCGGTCTAAAATCTATATTTTTGAAAAGCTCTTTAAACTCATCCACGGCTTCAGTCTAGTGTATGTCAGAGATATCTTTCGAGCTCTTTAATGCGGTCGCGCAGCAGGGCGGCTCGCTCAAACTCGCGGTTGCCGGTCACTTCTTTCAGCTCTTCTTCCAAGTGAGAGACCATCTTCTTGATCTCTTCTTTTGGCAAACCAGGGAGAGAGGCGTCGGTGTGCATCCGCAACTCCTCGTCCTCGCTCTGTGCCAACTCCTCCACCTTTCCGCTTCGCTGCCAAGCAAAACCGGTCGTGATGATCGAGTAATAAAGCTCCTGCGCCTTCTTCTTGATCTCGTCGGCAGCATCGGAAGTTGCCAATACCGCCTCCTTCAGTTCAAACGCCCCCCTCTCGATCATCTCCAACGACCACCAGGGCCGGGCCGAGGCCCACCAGAACTGGTCGGAATGGATTGCCCGATCCAGCATCTCCCGGGCCTTCCCCGGATCTTTCGAGTCTCGAACCGCCCGAATTGCCAGTTCGGTCAACTCCCACTGCATCTTGTGGATCTCATTATCTGGATCGTCCCAGCGGGCAAAGGGTATCTTTTTCTCCAGATCCTTCTCCATCAGCGCCCAGGTCGAGGGGCGCGGTGCCACCTTCTCCACCTGCGGGAACTTCTCCGGAAGTTCGGAGATTAGAACGGTCGGGACGGTTTCTAGGGAGAGAAGCTCCATCAGCGCCCGATCCATTCCGGGGCGGTGGTGGCCAAAAGTCTCCCCGTCCATTCCTGTTAAAAGGTACTCGTTCTTTTGCAATCGGTCCCCCAGCGCATCCAAAAAGAGCTTCCCCGTCCCCAACTGACCGGAGAGAATCTTGTAAGAGGTCTCTCGCTCCCGGAAGAATAGGGTGATTCCGGTTTCCTGCTCCTGGTAAATCCGGTCGTACTGGACCTTCCCGGGACAACTCAATTCCTCGGCGATGATCCAGGAAAAGCCCATCTCCTTCGCCGCTTTTGCAACCACCGCATCGTAAGCCATCTCGGGAGGAAAGAAACCTTGGGGCTGATATTCTCCGAAGTATTTCTTAATGGTCAGGGCATTGAGCTCGATCTGGCGCTTGATTTCATCTTCGGGGATTTTCGGCAAGAGGGGGTGGTACTTGGCCGAACCGGTCAGTTCGATCTGCTTTTTATCCAGTAATTGCCCCACCATCTCGATCACATCTTTGTGGCCGAATTCTTCCCAAAGATCGAGCAGGACCCCGTTGATGTTAAAGGTCACCCGCGCCGCGGGGTGTTCAAGAAGTCCTTTCAGCACCGGTCGATAGGCCTCGGTGGTGATCCGGTCCACCCAGATCTTCTTCTGGGTTGGGGGCTGGTAGAAGTGAAGAAAGTTGGACCAAATCATCAGCCAAAGTATAGCGGAAACTATCTCTAACTTGCCCAAACATAAACTATGGGTTATTATATTAGACAGAACTGAATAAAGGAGGTGGGAGATGGGAGACATCAAACTCTCCAGTGATTTCGCTGTGAGCACTTTGCCTAGTGGAGATCTTGCTCTATATAGCCCAGATGGCTCGGCAAAGCCATTCGTGCTCAATGGAAAGGCGCGGATGATCTTCGAGCGCCTGATGGGACACCACGTAACTCTAAGCGATTTGGAAACGATGCTGCCTAATCGTGAGGAGGTTGGACGGGTTTTGGACTTCCTGGAGATGGAGAAAGTTATATCTGGCTGGGAAGCGAGGGGAAGTGCTAATCAAGTTGCTTCTTCCCGAAAACCCAAGCAGATTAGCTTCTGGGTGCACACCACCGACGAGTGTAATCTGGCATGTTCCTACTGCTACGTGCAGAAAGGACTAAACTCGGTGGGTTTGTTGGTGGCGGAATCGTTCTCTCGCCAACTCATTGAGCACTGCCGGAAGTTCCAGATCGAGAAGGTAAACGTGAAGTTCGCCGGCGGTGAACCTCTTGTGGCGCTGCCTACAATCGAGATGATCGTCTCGATGTTGCGCAGTTCCCTGGAACCGATTGGGGTATCAACCTCATTCGGAGTAATCACCAACGGCACTTTGGTTAGCCCGGAGATAGCGCGTTTCCTGAAGGAAAACAAGTTCTGGGTCTCCGTCTCGTTGGACGGCGCAGGAGATTTCAACGCCGCCAGAACGTATCGTGATGGCTCGCCCAGCTTCAAGGAAGTACTGAGAGGCATCTCGATGTTGCTGGACAACGGTATCCGCCCACAGGTGTTGACGGTGGTATCCAACGAGAACCTAGACGGGATACCTCTCCTGGTGGAACTCGTGGATTCGATAGGCCTGTCTGTAAGTTTTAGCTTGTCGCGCAACCTAAATAGCAACGGCAAGCTGGAACTAGATATAGCCGGGTTCAATAAGACCGTTGTTCCCGTACTAGAAGAAGTGGTTCTGGCCCCTAGGCTGACCAAATTCTCCTTCAACGGGTTGAAATTGAGGGGTAAAAGCGGGCGATGCTGCGCGAGTGGGACCGGATACTTGGCGTTGGATCCTGACGGAAACCTGAGCTCCTGTCAGATGACCGTAGGCCAACCTCTGGCAAACGTTCTTAGCACTGCTAGGGGCTTAGAAACGGCAAAAGCTAACTTCCGCCCCAGAACCCGACCTGGAATCTGCGACAAATGCGTATGGAGATTTGCCTGCGCCGGCGGCTGTGAGGTGATGGCGAGACAAGCCAACAGGAGGAGTCTCCCGTCTCTCCATTGCGCCGCAAACAAGAAAATTCTGCCTCTCTTGCTCACGCTCAAGGGGCGTGAGATACTAGAGGCTAGAAAGGAGGGTCCTCGTGGCTGCTCAAAACCTGAGTGAACTGGGCATCCTGCGTAGCGATAACTTCGCCAACGCATTGGATGATTGCACTCCAGGGTACGAGTGCACGGAGTGCGAGTGTATTCCAGAGCCCGACTGCATCCAGTGCGATTGCAGTGGGGAACCCGGCTCGGAGTGCTGATAGTCGTTTCTATAGCCCGCAGAAATTTAACCTTCTGCGGGCTTTTCTATTCGAAGATCCCCGTGCTACAATTCCTCCTGTGGGATACCCCATTTTTGATTTAAGTCCTTCGGAGGATAAAGAATCCCCGAAAATGTATGCGCAAGCCATGGACGAGTTGAACGATTTTTTCGAGATCGAGTGGAAATTGTTTCGACCCCGAATTTTGATTGCCCCCAATCGCAAGATCCTAGAAGAGATACGAGAAGAAGAAACACCGGATTGGGTAGTAGGATCAACCATAGGAGATCGGGTTGTTGTGCTCTTATCGTACGAGATATCTAAGAAGGGTGAAAGGACCTATATCCGCAGTAGAGAAGATTTCTACAAGCTAATAAAACATGAACTTTGTCACTGTTTCACATCCAGGGTGGCGGGTTCAATCAAACCGAGGTGGGTCGCCGAAGGTGTTTCGTTATACGTCGCCGACCAGATTGGGCGCTATCCAGAACCAAAGAAGTTTTTGGGTTTCCTCGATAACAACAATATTTTTCAGGAATCCGGGTATGTGGTCGACCTTCTAATCAAAGTCCATGGGAAAAAGAAGTTCCTAGACTTTCTCCATTCATTAAAAAATGAAAAACCGCCCACGGCCTTTAAGGAAGTGTACGAATTATCTCTAGAGTACAAAACCTTCGATAATCTACTTTCGAAAGTTAAGAAAGCTTAAGCGGTTTATTCTCTTTTATCCAATAATCGGCTCAGTGCCGTAAAGCTTAACCCCCTCGGTCACAATCTCATGATAAAGCTCTTTCGCACGACTCACTTCCGAGCCCGATGTTTCGGGCGTGGCAAGGATTGCTTTGAGGAGGAGATTGGCCCCTCTTTCCACCATCGCCGGATGCCAGTGGGGATTGTGGGAGGCCCACCAGAACTGGTCGGAATGCAAGCCCTTATCCAAAAGATTCCGTGACTTCAACCATTTTCTCTGGTCGGCGGTCAGGTGGTCCCTGACCTTACCGCCCAGCATCTTCGGGGGAATCTGGTGCACGTACCCCTCAACTACGGTCAGAGCGAGGCGGTATAGCTCCCACTGCTTGGGATGCAGGGGACTGCCGGGGTGGTCCCAGCGGGGGTAGATCGCCCCTTTCTTACATTCGGCTTGACTCGCCGCCCAAGTGGATTCCATCGGATCGTTTTCTTCTCCCTTGGGATACCGGGAAATCAGTTCGGAAATCGTGACGCTCTCGAATTTTTCGTACATTCCCTCCAAGATCTCGAAGCCGTCCTTGTGATGATGACCAAAAGTCTCTCCGTCCAAGGCGGTGAGGATAAAATCGCCTTCTTTAAGATCCTTTTTCGCCAACGCCTCAAACTCATCGGCGTTTTGGACCTGTTTGAAGGCGATCGCCAAGGAGAGTTTCCGATTGCGGAAGAGAACCGCCAGATTCAGCTTGTCCAACCGGTAGACCTTATCAAAACTCAAGGGCTGGACCGAGGAACAAGCATCCTCTACCAGAATCCATTCGTATCCTAGCTCTGCCACCGCATCTCCCACTTTTTTGGAGTAGGCCATCTCGGGAGGAAAGAAACCTCGGGGCTTGTAGACCCCCCCGAAGAACTCCCGATTGATCTCCTCGTTCAGCTGCACCTGCCGGCTGATTTCGGAGAAGGGAATCCGGGAGAGGAGCGGGTGGTAGGCCGCCGAACCGGTCAACTCCACCTGCCCCTTCTCCGCTAGGCGCCGGAGACCAGCGAGGACATCCTCGTATCCGTGCTCCGCCAGCTGGGCGGTGAGAGAAGCATTGATATTGATGGTGGTTTTGGCGTGGGGGTTTCTCTCCAGAAAAGAAACCAGTGGGACGTAGGATTCTTCGGCAATCTTCTTAAGGACCGCCGGAAGCTGGGTCGGGGGTTGGTAGAGGTGGAGGAAAGGAGCCCAGACCAGTGGTGAACTCGTCGAATCCATCATTCTTCAAGTGATGCCAGTCGAACCGGCCCTTTCGATTCTCTCTCTTTCAGTTGGATCGCGCGGCGATAGAGATCGGCGTAGTGGCGGGCGGCTGCTTTCCAGGAAAAGTCCGCCTGCATCGCCCGTTTCACCAGTCCCTCCCAGACCTTGGGGTGGTGGAAGTTTTCGTAGGCTCGAACCAGCGCCCCGTACAGCGCCCAGGGGGTGTACTCGCCGAAAACAAATCCCGTCCCGGTCTCTCCGGAGATATCCAGATCGGTGACACTATCGGCGAGACCACCGGTCTTACGAACGATCGGCAAGCAACCGTAGCGCATCGCCTCCAGCTGAGTCAGTCCCGCCGGCTCGAAGCGGGAAGGAATCGTCAAAACGTCCGCGCCCGCGTAGACCAACCTCGGTAGAGTGAAGTTCAGCATCAGGTGCGATCCAATCTGTTTCGGAAAACGCTTCTGCAGATCGCGGAAACCCGACACGTACTTTTCCTCGCCCCCGCCCACGACGATGAACTGGACATCGAGTTCCGAAAGAAAGGAAGGCAAAGCCTCCAAAAGAATATCGAGACCCTTCTGCTCGGTCAGCCGCGAGACCATCCCGATCACAAAATGCTGCTCCCCCTCCGGAAGACCGAACTCCTTTTGGAGGGCTCTCTTGTTGATGACTCTACGATCTATCGTATGGAAATTGTATGGTTTGGGAACGAGAGGATCGGTTTCGGGGTCGTAGTCTTCGTAGTCCAGGCCGTTGGTAATTCCGAACAACTTCGAACGCACCTCCATCAAGAGACGGTCTAATCCTTCCCCATATTCGGGGGTGAGAATCTCGCGAGCGTAGGACTCGGAGACGGTGTTGACCGCGTCGGCGTAGATGATCCCCCGCTTCATGAAGTTTTGTTTCTTGAGCTGGTCGGAAAAAAGTGACACGATCCGTGATTTCCCATCATCAAAATCAAGTTCGGAGACCTGGCGGTGATCGAACATCCCCTGGTAGAAGAGGTTGTGAATCGTAAAAACGCTCGCGATCCCGTGAAGATCGGGACTCTTAGCATAGACTGTCTTGAGAAAGTTGGGAACGGATCCGGTTTGCCAATCGTGGGCGTGGATTACCTGCGGCTTCCATTCGAAGTGACGGAGAAACTCCAACGCGGCGCGGGCGAGAAGGGTAAATCGGACCGGATCATCAGAGTAGCCATAGACGTTGGCGCGCTGCTCGTAGTACTCCATGTTCTCCAGAAAATAGGTTCGAACGCCGTCCTCGCTCATGTGAGTTTTGACGTTGCAGACCAGCTCTTTCGGGCCGTCGCCTTCGGCGTCGGTGTAGACCTTGAGCCCCTCCACCACCATCTCCAAAGGGTACTTCTCTTCGTCAATGAAGCCATACTTGGGCATAAAGATCCGGATATCGTGGCCCATCTTGACCAACTCCCGCGCCAGATAGGCCCCCACCCGGGAAACTCCTCCGACCGAAGCGTAGGGAAAAACCTCCGGCAGAACCATCATCACTCGGAGGGAGGCGCCGGGATGACTCAACGGGATAAGTTTTGTCAACGGCTCCAGAAACGTGGTCGTTTTGATGTCCGACATAACGAAAATATTATCGCATAACAAGGGGTTAACAGTTCACGGTTGACAGTTAACGGTAGGAAACGCCGGATCGCGCGCAGGGCAATGATTTTGAGGAACATCCCGCAGGAGCGGGGGCGACGAGGGAGAAGCGGCTCGACCGCAGGCGAGAACGGTGTTTCCGAAAAAGCATTGGCCGAGCGGCTGAAAGAACAGAGAAAGGCCTCGAACGGGCGAAGTTCCGCATTCGAGGCCTTGAGGGCAGAAACGAACGATCTGGGCAGATTCTGATCAGCGACAGATAACCTCCCGACATAGGACGGGAAAAGAGCGTCGCAGAACTATTCACTTTTGAAACGTGCCAACGAAGAATCAGCTCCTTCCTCTACAGGAACGGTAGCAAAATCCAAATGCCCAAGTCAAGCCCGTAGTATTTCTTCACTTTTCACAAAAAGCTAGGTTCGGCAAGCCAAACCTTCCTTTACAACCCTATAGTTATGAGTTATAATTACGGTTATCTAAAAAGCCGGCGGCGGCAAAGCCGCAAAGGAGAAAGAATGAAAGCCTGTCCGTTCTGCGCCGAGGAGATCCAGGAAGCGGCGATTGTCTGCAAGCACTGTGGACGTTCACTCACCGGCCCCTCGCCGGAACAGGAGATCCAACAGCTGCAGACCAGCCAATCTCAGGATGAGTTCGAGCAGGAAGTCCTGAAGTACACCAACGGCGGGTGGGTATACGTTGCCAGGTCGGAACGAATGGCCCAGCTCAGAGCTCCCAAGAAGTTCAACTGGTTCGTGTTCGTCTTCCTCCTGGCAGTGGGCGCCGTGATCGCCGAGCTGCCCCTGCTGCTCTGGCTGCTGTGGTGGATTCTGAAAAAGGAGCCGACGGTCACGATCACCCTCTCCTCGGCCGGAAAGATCGAGGTGATGGGAGACACCAGAACTGTCGTGGGAACGACCGTTGTTCCGGTCGTGCCGACCACACCGCCGAGCCCCGAGCAGATCGCCAAGAACCGGAGAACGCTTCTGATCGTCGCCGGAGTCCTGTTCGGATTTTTCGTTATCCTGCCGGTGGTCTGTGTCTTCTTCGGTGCCATCGCCAACAGCTTCAATTAGCTGAAGGCAGCCCCAATGCTACCAAGCAACGGGGCTTTTTTATTAGTAATTACCTGCTATACTATAGGGTTAGAAAACAAACTATCCGCCTGGGGCGGGGAAGGAGAAATGCTGATGAGGATATCGGTAAGAGCGCTCTTCTATGGTGTTCTGCTCTACCTCGCCTTTGAAGCCTGGGTGACCTCCCTCTCCATCTTGGAAGTGGCCAACCAGAATCTGTATCTGACAATCCTGGAAGTGATTCCGTGGGTGATGTTTGTAGCGGTACTGATGATCGCGGTGCTGGTAGTGATCGTCCCCTGGGATTGGTTGGAGGAAGGGATGTAGATAAGCCGATCGCGCGTCAAACGCCGATCGGCTTTTTTTTGCGCCTCCCCCTCTTTGTTGCCATAAATTTGGATGCTAAGGGATAGTTTCTGCAAACCAGAGATCAAAGTAACAAAATTATCTCTTATAGTATACTATATATAGTATAACAAAACATTTTCACACTTTTGCGGTTTCTCTTCCAGTCTGATACACTATAGGTATAACCTAAAATTACAGTCGCCTGAGGCGACAAGGAGAGATTTCGATGAATGCCAAGCTGATGTTTGCCCTGGTTCTTGCGTTTGCGCTGGCCGGGTGCAATGGAAAGGTTCCGCTGGTCACGGTCGAACCCACCGCGGTGATTCCGACGGAGGTTCCCCCGACCGCAGTTCCCTCCCCGACTCCCACACTGGAGCCGACGGCGATCCAGACGGATATTCCAACGCAGACGGTAACGCCGTTTGTGCCGCCGGAACTAGCTACGTGGGCCGCCGCGAACGGATTCGAATATCAGTTTGAAGGGTACCACAAGGGGTTGGCCAATCGTGGAATATACTTCCTTGTGTGGGAAGACGGCCAATACCGCACGGTGAAGATCTATATGGCACCCTATGTGCCTGAAGCAGAGAGAAAGGAAGCCTTAGATACTTGGGTGGGAATTCTCTCCGAACTCTTCGGGCCAGACGTTGCGAAGTGGGTCGCCGGCTTGTCACCGTTCTCCTTCGAGAGCACTTACATCTGGGTTGATGGGTACGGCTTCAACTACTACGGATCAGAAGAAGAAACGGGTGGGTGGGATGTAAGTTTCGAAGTGACCGCATTCCCAGAACAAAGTCCGGCTGACCCAGGTTACCCCGACGATGACTCTAGTCTTGTTGCCGAAAGCGTCGAGGTGGCTACTTCGCAGGAATGCCTGGTGGTGACTCCTCCTGCGGGTCTGGACGGCGAGGAACTGGACAACTGGATGAACCAGTACCTAGACAACCTCTCTCTAGAGGTCCTGAGGGAAGAGCACCCTCCCCAAGGATCTGAGGTTTTTATCACAGCCTCAGAGTGCGTCGTGGTGCTCTACCGCGACCCCACCAGCGGAGAATCGTTTCTGATCTACGAGACAGAGGACGGGTTTATCAAGGTTCCTTTTGACATCCCGTCCGTTCCTTAGGGTTCGCCGAAGCCGCTCAGCTACCAAGCCGAGCGGCTTTTTCTTTTGCTACCATAAATTTGAATGCTGAAAAGAATTCTCAAGAGTTGGAAGTTTTGGCTCATTGTCTTGTTGTCAATAGTCATTGTAGCTTTGTACCTATCAGGAGTTATAACACGGCTTGTTGCATATGTAGACAGTACTCTAAATCCTCCTGAAGACATCTCTGTTGATGAAGCCCTACAACAGCAGGCCGCTCTTGACTGGAACTACAACGACAATCCGATAACCGCAAACGTGATCGGTACCGACCCCGAAAACGGGACGCTTTCGGTCTCATTTGTTTGGCCAACCGGGTTCATCAACGAGAGGTTTGGAAACGAAAGACCCGTGCCCGATCAAACCGTCAAGATCACCTGTTCAAAAGAAGACAGCGCTTATTACATAACACGAGTCCCCAAAAGTCAACAAGACGTTACCAAAATGGAAGCGAAGCTCGATCAAACCGGCATTAACATTATAGAAATGGCTCAATCTGGAGATTCGATCATTGGACTATGCGCGAATGAGGAGTGCTCTGAAATCAACCGCTCCTGCCAACTTCATCGGACCTTCCTCGTGGAAGAATAAATTTTTCCTAATTTAAACTTGATTTTTCCCGTTTTTTCTGTTATCCTATAGCTATAACCTAAACTATATCCCCTAAGGGGGAAGGAGAGATTTCGATGAATGCCAAGCTGATGTTTGCCCTGGTTCTTGCGTTTGCGCTGGCCGGGTGCAATGGAAAGGTTCCGCTGGTCACGGTCGAACCCACCGCGGTGATTCCGACGGAGGTTCCCTCCCCGACTCCCACGCTGGAGCCGACGACGATCCCGACCGAGGTCCCGCCTACCCCGACCTTGGAACCGTCCCCCACTCCCACGGTGACACCGATTCCGTCGGTCTGGGAGATTGCTGAGAAGATGTTAGCGGAGTGCTCTCTAGTTTTTGACATGACACAGACGCCCCCATCTTGGATGAGAACGGACTTCTCCTACGGCGAAGCGTCCCGGTGGTATATCGAGGAGTTTTTCTGGCGCCAATGGTGGCGGGGAAATCCTACCCCCAGCCCAGACGAATATCCAACGACCGCTGGCCCGAACACGTTCTCGCCAACCTTGGCTCCTTTGGGAGAGTACGAGCTGGAGATCGCGGTTCAGATTATCGCCGTCCATCCGGAATTCGTCCAGGTAGGCCCAAGGGGATTGCGACTTTGGAGTTTCGCAATCGGTACCCAGATGTTGCGCAACAACGGCAAGTACCACAATCCCTTCGGCGAGGTCGATCAGCTCTTTGTTACAGCACCTTCCGGAGATTTCTTGCCGGATGAATACGAGAACAGCTTTTGCCCGTTCTCCTTTCTCTTCACCGAGTTTCCGCCGGAGGAGAACGGAGATGGGGATGGAATTCTGGTTGGGAGGGCCTATCTCTTCTACGAGGTAGGTGGGACCGATCCTTTCAAGCTCGATGGCGAGTTGCGTGAAGTCATCTTCACCTTCCCGCCCGTGCCGTAAGTTCGTGAGCCGCTCAGCTTTCCCAAGCCGAGCGGCTTTTCTTTTTTCGACCGCAAAAAACTAGGTTCGCGAAGCGAGCCGTCCTTTGCTTGCACTTTCCCACTTCAGCTATATTGATACTGAATAAATGTTCCGATTATCCTTGCCAAAAATCATCCGGATTTTGTCTCTCTTCGCAATTACTCTTTTCATCACGTTTCTTTCGCAAAGCAAACCCCCCACCACCTACGCTGCCCAATGTTACCCAGGAGAATGCGCGCCCAATAAATACGTTTGCCAGAACGGAACGATGTGCTGCACCGGTGGTGGATGTCCGAGTTGGGTTTGTGCAAAGTCTGGATGTACTTACAGAGGCGGGGGTGTTTGCGAAAAGTCGTACACTTATAATTGTTCGCCTTGGAGAACTTACTGCACATTTCACGGATCAGTCACGCATAGACACGCCCCTACTTGGACCACCCACACTCATCCCTCGTATTGGACTGGTTGTTGGAGCAAATGTACCGGCTGGACGTACTGCTCGGAGTACGTCAAAACCGGCGGGACTTGTGGTTGGTGCACCGGCAATCCCCCCGATGATGGCGGGGGTCCCGGCGGCGGCTGCAGTTGGGGAGCCAACGTCGCTTCCGGCAGCTGCACTCAAGCCAACGGCCTTCGAGGAAACTACTATCGTGACAACCCCGTCGGGGAACCGCGCTTCGACGGCGGACTAAAGATGCAGCGCAACGATTCCACCGTCGACTTCGACTGGGGCTCCGGTTCTCCCCAGTGCACTCCAGTTGACAACGACAACTTTTCGGTTAACTGGACCGGCTATGTCAGCATTCCTGCCAGCGGGACTTGGACCTTTTACATCCGGAGCAATGATGGAATGATGGTAGACGTTGAAACCACTCCCGGCAACTGGAACACCATTGTTACCGATTGGTCCGATCACAGCGCCCGCGAGCGCTCCGGTACCGTGGCTCTTAACTCCGGCTGGTATGGCATCCGCGTTTGGTACTACGATAACAACGGCAACGCCGAAGCCAAACTCTCCTACTCCGGTCCGGGTTTAGCCAAAACGATCATTCCTTCGGCGAATATGCGGACCTGCACGGTCCCGACCAGTACGGTGCAGGGATCGAAGGTCCTGATGCCCGGCAACACCCCCTCCTCCCCCGCTTCCGGACAGAGCGTTTTTCTGGACGGCGGCTCGGAAACCACCAGCAATCCTTACTCCCTAACCAGCACCGCCGGCAGCCACACGGTCTCCGTGACCGCTCCGGGCGGATACTTCGTTCAATCCACTCTCTGCTACAACCGAACCGATTGCCACACCACCGCTTGCGTGAACGGCGACGCGAGTTGTCCGGTCGCGGGTGCCGTCTCCAACGGCAATTCTCGGTCAGTCAATGTTCCTTCGGAAGGATACGCCGATCTCAATTGGCACTACACCCTGATAAACTCTTGGGTCCAGGCGCTGGGAGGAAACATCTTCGCCAACCACTTGGTAGGGTTGAGAGTCGCTCCGACCGGTCTGTTCAACGCCCGTTGGGGAATCTTTGGGCGGGGTTCGGTCACCGGTTCTTCCCAGGAGAACTGGCGCGCCCAATACTATCCCGAAAGGAACTTTGACTTGACTCAAAACACGCCGGTTAAAGCTCCGGATTACGATACGCTCTTTAAACGGTTTGGCGGCGGGGCCGCCACTTACTCCGGCCCGACTCTCCCCAATGCCGATGGGGTCTATCTCATCTCCGGCAACAAGAACGTCAACGGGGTATTCAACCAGGCGGCCGGGGCGAACACCCTGGTCTTCGTCGACGGAAATCTGACGATCGACGCCGAGATTCGAACAGCGGTGAACGGCACGCTGTCTTTCATTGTTTCCGGAAACATCAACTTCTCGAAGGACTTTGCGGGAGGCGGGCCGGCCGATGACTTCGCGGGAGGGGTATACATTGCCGAGGGGAGAATCAACACCGCCTATGACAAGTCCGCTCCTGACGAAGTTACTCGTCAGTTGGTGGTGGAAGGAGCACTAATCTCACTGAAAGACACCATCTCTCTCGACCGGAACCTCTCTCTAGCCGACAACACCACCACCCCCGCCGAAAAGATCGATCTCACCGGCAAATACTACGTTCTCCTGAAATCGGTCCTCGGTCGGCCGAAGTTCTTCTACCGAGAGGTACCGGCCGGGTTCTGATTTTGCCATAATACTTCCGTGAGTCCAAAGGTTGCCTATATCAGCTCCGAATTCGCCCTCTCCGACGAACTGCCGACCTACGCCGGCGGGTTGGGAATTCTCGCCGCCGATCTGCTCTACCAAGCCGCCGAAAGCCAATTTCCTCTCTGCGGCATCAGCGTTTTCTTCCACGAAGGATTCTTCCAGCAGAAGGTCAGCCCGGAGGGAAAGCAGGAACACTTCTATGACCGGATCGATCCGCTGAAGGCCGGGCTGGTGGACACCGGCCAGTCGGTCAGAATCCCCCTCACCGACCACGAAATCACCCTCAAAATATGGAGAAAAGATGTTTCTCCCACCAATAAACCAAACAACCAGTCAACCAGCCCACTGTACCTACTCGACGCCGACATTCCCGAAAACACCTCTGAAGACCGCAAGTTCACCGACCGGCTCTACGAGCGGGTTTGGGCCCCCCACCTGATCGACGACCTGGTGCTGGGAGTCGGCAGCGTCCGCGCCGCCCGCAAGCTGGGTCTACCGATCGAGGTCTGGCACATCAACGACGATCACGGTACCTTCAACATCATGGAACGGCTCCGCGAATATCTGGAGAAAGGTCTTTCATTTCCGGAGGCAAGAGAAAGAGTAAAAGCGGAAACCATTTTCACCACTCACACTCCCGTCGCCGGCGCGGAGAGCAAATTCAGCCGGGAAGAGATCTCCTTTACCATGAACGCCCTCTTCAACGGTCTGGATGTGGACCCGGAAGAGATCTGGAACCTCGGCAAAAGAGAATGGGAAGGAGAAGAAGTTTTCTCGCTGACCGTTTTTGCAATGCGCCACGCCCGGGCCATCAACGCCGTTAGCCGAAAGCACTTCGATATCTCCAGAGAACTATGGAGATTCGTCAACGGGGAGATCCCCACCGCCTACGTCACCAACGCCGTTTACGCCCCCCGCTGGACCGCGAAGGAGCTTGGGAAAGTTTCAGCTGAATCGACCGACAAAGAAATCCGGGAGGCCAAATTACAAGCCAAGAAAAGCGCTGCTGAGACGCTCGGACATCTCGCCTACGACAAGCGCCGCTTTGATCCGAAAGCGCTGGTTTTGGTCTGGGCAAGGCGCTTCACCGAGTACAAACAGCCCGCCCTTTTGGTCTCTGATTTGGACCGGCTCGTTAAGGTTCTCATCAGCAACGATAAGCCAGTGTATCTACTTATGAGCGGAAAGGCCCACCCCGAAGATCCGCAGGGACGGAGCTTCGTCAAGCAGGTGATCGACGCCAGCCGCGACCCGCGGTTGGAGGGACACCTGATCTATTTCCCCAACTACAGCCTGTCGTTGGCGAAAGAACTTTTTGCCGCCGCTGATGTCTGGCTGAACACGCCAAAAATGGGATGGGAAGCCAGCGGCACCAGCGGGATGAAGGCCGTCTTTAACGGTGCTCTGAACGCCTCCAGCCCCGACGGCTGGTGGGCGGAGGGATTTAATGGAAAAAACGGCTGGGAGATCGATCCTCCCGATGCCGAGAACGTCTACGGCCTCCTGGAGAAAGAGATTGTCCCTATTTTCTACGACCAGAAAGAGAAGTGGGCGGCGATGGTCAAGGAATCCCTCCGGTCCTGCGGCCCGCGGTTCAACACCCCCCGCATGCTCGAGGACTACCGCAAGCTTTACGGGATATAAATCAGAAATTAGAATCTAGCTATAACGGTTTCTATATTCTCTTAAATGATTCTCTAAAGGTCCGTTCGATAAAAAGGATCAAAGCCAGTTGTCTCTTACCCCTCCATACCCTCCCCGGCCGAGGAAGCAATCGATAAAACCATTCCAATCCCAACCGGCGAATAAAGACAGGCGCGCGATTTTGAACTCCGGCAGCGAAGTCAAGCGCTCCTCCCACCCCCATTGCCACCTTCACGTTGAGCTTCGGCAAATTCCGTTTGATCCATTTCTCCTGCTTCCCGTGACCGTAGGCCACAAAAAGAAGATCGATCGATTGCTTGGCCGACCGGTTAATTAGTTGAACGGTTTTGGCATCGTTTTCCGGCGAATCATCAGCAATTAGAGTACCAGCGACTTTGAGCTTGGGATAGCGGCGCTTGAGTTCCCTGGCCGCTCTTTCCGCGGAGTGTAAACCGGCTGATCCTTCCAACAGAAAAATCTGACCGCCGCGCCGCGCCGCCTCCTCGCAGAGGCGTAAAAAGAGGTCCGTACCAGCGACCCGCTCCTTAAGTGGAGTTCCCCAAATGCGGGACGCCCAAACCAGACCAACCGTATCGGGAACCGCAAGGTCAGCCTGGTCCAATATCCGAGTAAATTCTTTATCCTGATGGGCGGCGATGACCATCTCGGAGTTTGGGGTAACCACATACCGTCCTCGCTGCACTCGGTTGTAATTTGCTGTCGCAAAGTAAGCCCTTCGATCGGCTTTAAAGAAACCCCTTACCCGCTCCACCGCCTCATTCATCGTCACATTGTCAACCTTGATCCCCAAAACATCCAACTTCGACGTATTGGTTATTACTTCCAACTTGGCTTGGTACCAACAAGCCACCGCCAAGCCCATCAAAACCCACGTAAAATCCAAGCCGTAGTGGGCGTGGAAGATATTTGAAAAGAGCAGGGCGACATAGGCCGAGAGCACCCCCGCAATGCGCCATTTCCAAACGTTTTCGCGCTTCAGTCTATCGAAAATACGATAAAGAAAGTAAATTACGACCGTCGCCAGAAAAAGGTTTACCGCCAGACCAACAATCCCCGCCTCCCCTAACCACGTGAGAAAGATGGAATGGGAATAGCAGGCCGGGCTTCCCGGATTTAGAACACTGCGGCAGTAGGGCTCAAAGTTTCCGACCCCCACCCCAAACAACGGATTCTTGATAAACATCTGCCCGGCGTCCTGGACGTAGGTCAAGCGATTTAAAGTCGATTCCAAGCGATTGGTGACGGTAAAGAAAATTCCTAACCCCAAGACCGCGACCGCGACGGTGATAATCGCGACCCTAATAACCCGCGGATTGAATCGATCCTTCAGATAGAGATAGGCAAAAAGCCCCACTCCGGCGAGTAGTCCCAGGGCAGCGCTCCGAGAGACCGCCATCAGAAAGTAGAGAGAGGAAACGGCCAGCAGCATCCCAATCAACACCCGCCGCAGGTCCTCTCTCTTCCAGCTCAGGAACCAACCAAACCCCAGAATTAGGAAAATCCCGACGAAGGATGCTCCGGTAGTGACGTCAATAAAAGTCGAGGGCGGCCGCAGGAAGTGGTCGAGCATCCCGATATCCCAACGGGCCCGCCAACTTATCAGGCCATAGAGGGACTGGAGAAAAGTGTCGGCCGGTAGGGTTTTCGCCGAAAACCACCGTTCAAAAAATAGGGTCGGATCTCCCCCCAGAGCATAGTGGAAAAACTGCCAGATACCGAGCAGGGCCACAGTAGCGGACCCAACCCCCCACGCCCAAACCAGCCGCGCCAATCCCCGCTCGCTCCGCTCGCTCCAGATGATCAGGTAAAAAAGACCGATCATCAGCAGATGGAAAACCACGACTTGAAAGCTCTGGAACCGGTCGAAAGAGAAGATAATTGAGAGAATCTCCGTGGAAACCACCGCCGCCAGGGCCGGAAAAAGAAAAGTCGGGTTGGGGGTTAAGCGTTTCTTGAGAAGAAGCGCCAGACCGATGATCGGGAGAAGGATCAGAGAGATTTTCAAAGAAAAATCCAGAGAGGGGACAAAGATGTTCAGGCGCTCGAAGATTGTCGAAAAGACCAGCAAAGCCAGGAGCCAGGAGCCAGGAGCCCGAAGACTAGAAAATTGAGCCATACGTTGTATTCTATCGCGTCTCATGCGATTAGCGATATCCAGTCGCGTCCTACTGACTCCTGACTTCTGACTACTGACTGGTTTATAATAGGTTGATGCGCAATAACCCTCTCGCTGTTTTTGGGGTCCTGGCGATCATGATAGTGATCGCGGGCGGAGTAATCCTCTACGCCTCCGGCTTCCGATTGGATCTGAGCCAAGGTGGCTTTGCCAAAACCGGGATGATTCTGGCCAAATCCGTCCCGGACGGGGCCAAGGTCTTCTTGGACGAGGAACTCTCCGGAGCGACCGATTCCACCATCGGTAGCCTCAAACCCGGCAGCTACCATCTGAAAATCGAAAAAGAAGGATTCTTGAGCTGGGAAAAAGATGTCGAGGTCAAAGAAGAGCTGGTCACCAGCGTCACCGCTCTTCTTCCACCCCGCTCCCCTTCGTTGACGGCGATCACCCAAAACGGGGCGAAGCTGGTGACGGCCTCCGCTTCCGGGGAAAAGGCAGCTTTCTTGAGCGGCAGCAAGCTCTACCTGCTCTCTTTGAATAGCTCTTTCTTGGGATTTTTGAGGATCCGCCCGCAGGAAATTGCCACGGAAACCAGTGATTTTCCTTTTTCAAAGGTCACCAGGATCGAGTTCTCTCCCAACGAGGACCAGCTTCTTCTCATTGCTGGAAGCAAGGGAAACCTCTTCCCGATCCGGATCGGGGCGACCGCCACCGGTGTCAGCAGCGTTACCACCCTGCGAACGCAGTGGCAAAATCTCGTGAAGGAGCAGCGCGCCGACGCCGTCAAAACTCTTGAGATTACCGAAGAATTCAAAGACCTCGCGCTGGCTCTCACCAGCGTTTGGTCTCCCGATGAACGGAAATTCCTCTACGAAAAGGCCGAAGGCGGTAAACGCCAATTCTGGGTGGCGAACTTCACCGACCCCCTCCCGGTTGGCGACGAGACGAACCGAAAAGTCCTCGAGACCGAGAACAAAAGCCTTAAACTCTTCTGGATGGCAAACTCCCAAAACTTCATCGTCATTGAAGACAGCACGGTTTCGATCCTGGACCGGGACGGGAGCAATAAACGGGAGATATTCACGGGAACTCTTGCGGAAAAGATCGCTCTTTCCTCCACTGATCTCGCCCAAGTGATAATCCTCACCTCAATCTCCTCCAAATCGTCAGCTAATCTATACGGAATCAGCCTACACTAGTGTTAATGATCCCGTAAAGGGAGAGCGTTCTATCAAAACCAACTCTTCTTCTCTTCCTTTGCGCCCAGCTTGGTCAGGATCACGATGAAATCAGGATCGGCCTGGTGCAGAGTGTTGGAAAGGCGGCTGATCGTGTTCACTCCCACCCCGTACTCGCCCGAAATCTCGACGTAGGAGCGCTTGTTGATCAGGTCCTTGAAGATCGCCGCCCGCTTCGCTAGCATCATCACCTCGGTTGGGGTCAGCAGATGCTCAAAATAAGTCATCCGTTCGGCCGAGGAGACGACGTTGATGTCATCCCAAAACCTGCCCACCAAGTGTTCCTCACCCTTAATTTGTTTCTGAGATACTTTTGGCAATTTGATTCACCTCCTTAACTATCAATTCCACTCTAGCGCATTGAATTTTAGATAGTCAAGGAGGAGATATTATTTAGTTAACAATCCAGTAATCGAAGCGGGATTCGGCTTTGGTAGGCTGGTCTAGCGTAACGGTAAAGCTTTCCCCCGCTGTCACATTAGATACCCAATAGTTGGTGGCCGGAGCGTAGGTGTCTCGGAAGGTGACGAAGACTTTCGAAGTACTAGTAATCAACTCATTCATAACTCTTACTTCTGACTTGCCAGCAGGCACCACGGCCTGTCCGGAGGTCTTGTCAGAAACGGTCAGCTGGTCCACCGTCAGGTCTTTCACAAAGGCCGAAACGATCTCGGCAGTGTCGGCGATCAGCTTCTTGAAAGTCGCCAGAACGGAGGAAGTGAGTTTTTCAAAAATACCTTCCCCGGCCGTTACCGTTTCGACAGCGACCTTCGTAGTCGAACCGTCAGGATTAGCTACGGCGGCGTCCCCCTCCTGATCCACCGCCACTTCCGGCGCGTTCGGTTCATACCAGGTCAGGTTGATGAAGACCATCACGGTCGATTTTCCGCCCGGAGACCATTTCTCCAGAGCTTTCCCGATTACCATCCCGGCCGTCTCGGCTTTCTCTGCCGTTCCGGACCGAATTGAGATGGTGAGGGAATCACCCGCCGCAAACGCCGGGCCGTTCGGATCAACCCGCACCGGCACTCGCCCCAACAGCGCCACCGGCACTTGCCCGCTGGAACTGGCCTGGCTCAAGCGAATTCCGGGATCGCTCGAAATGACTCCCATTAGCTGAGAACGACTTTCCGATCCGGCCCGAACAACATACCCAGCACTGTATGGATCAATTGATACAACCTCACCTTTAGAAAGAGAAGAGTCGTGGGTCGGGTAGTCTTCCACCACATCATAAAGCCCGGCAGTAGTGATTAAAGCGTGGCTCAACTTGAAGACTCCCACATCCGCTCCCGAACCTCCGGAGGTTCCCCACTCATCCTTGTTTTCGAACCAGAGGTTCCCAATATTTTGAGAGGTTCCGGTTCCTACCGAGAACTTAACCGGATAGGTCGCCGCCCGGGCCTCGGTGTAGGTGTAAATGTCGCCTTCACCCGCGGTTAAACCTTGACCCATATAGAGCTTACCGTTGTAGACCGCGAGGGAATCGATAAGATCGGCCGCACCAGCATAGGAAATCGCCCAATAAGCACCGTTGAAGACATATATATCCCCATCCCCATTCGCACTTCTTCCTTGCCCGGCGTAGAGTTTACCGTTGTAGACCGCCAGGCCCGCGATCTCTTCCTCCGCTCCATTGAAAGAAACTGTCCACTCACCGGTGGCATCGCAATTGTCTGGATCGTTAGCGTCTGGGTTACAAACGATCACGTCTCCAAAACCGCCGGTGATGTAACCCACTCCGGCGTAGAGTTTACCGTTGTAGACCGTCATGGAACGAACGCGATCATAGGCTGTACCAGTCGGACTGTGAACTGCCCAATCGGCGGCGTTATCACAAACTGTAACATCCCCTCCATTATCGGGGGCACATTTATAAATGTCTCCGTCTCCGGCAGAGTTTCCCATCCCGGCATAAAGTCCTCCGTTGAAAACTACTAAAGAATCAGCTTCTTCGTAACCGCTGTCGAGAGCCGTCGTCCAATCGAGTGCATTGTCGCAGGTAGTCGCGTCGCCGGCGGTGGCGGGGTTACAGACAATAATGTCACCGTCGCCGGCGGCACTCTGACCCAATCCCGCGTAAAGCTTACCGTAATAAACCGCCATCGAAATCACCAACTCGTAGGTCGCACTCCCGTCGTAGGCGGTTGTCCAATCGGAGGCGTTGTCGCAGATGTTGGCGTCACCAGCCGTCGCTGGGTTACAGACAAAAATGTCGGCGTCCCCGGATCCGGTTCCTTGGCCGGCGTAGAGCTTACCATTGTAGACGGCTAAGGAGAGGATATACTCCTCGCCGCCATCGCGAGAGGTAGCCCAAGCGCTCCCATTAAAGTAGAAGATATCACCATTGCCAGCTGAAGCACCTTGCCCGGCGTAGAGATAGCCGTTGTAGACCGCCATTGCCCCTGCTCCGCGCTCGGCGGCGCCGTCGCGCGAAAGGGTCCAGGCAGAGACGGCTTGAGAAGTGTCGGTGATCCGCAAACTTCCCGCCAGCTCGAGCTTGTCGTTGGGGGTAGTTGTTCCAATCCCGACGTTGCCGCCGGTTTGCACTACCAGCCCGGCTGTTGCATTAGAAGTACCACTTACAATATTTAAGTAGTCGGTTGCAGCGTCGTTCATATAAAGGTTCGCAAAGACTGAAGAACCAGCGCTTGAGTCACGGATAATAAAACCATAATCATTATCGTTGGCATTGGCTTCAATATACGGGGTAGTACTTCCTGTACTGGAGGTATTCAATACAAGTTGTCCTCCAGAACCAACATAGATATCTGCAATCTCTGTTGTTTCTGCCAGTCCCAGGAGCCTGATTCCGAGAGTGTTGGATGCAGTGTCAATAGCAAGTGGTGCCCCTGGACTCGTCGTCCCGATGCCGACGTAGCCGGTGGAATCGATCGTCAATCTGGTATTGGTCTCAAGAGCAGTGGTGCCAATTTTGAACTTATCGAAGTCGGAGTCGT